>Ga0172381_10003019_pt1 | contig 18107 bp, 17 predicted proteins | sample Leawel6488metaG_FD_119754 | JGI IMG/M metagenome (GOLD analysis project Ga0172381, IMG submission 119754) | Leachate microbial communities from a municipal landfill in Southern Ontario, Canada - Leachate well 64-88 metaG | ecosystem: Engineered > Solid waste > Landfill > Unclassified | place... | reverse complement strand
TTTTTGCAGCTTTCTTTTTTGTGGCCATTTTATTTAGAAAAAGTTAATTTTAATTAATCGACCTTTTTCGTTACTCAAAAAATTATCTACTGATTATATTTTCCTCTTTATTAAAAAATTTGTCAATAGTAAATCGCTAAAAAAATTTAATTTCTTCACTTAGGTCGATTAAAAATTTTTCCTTCACTGATTTTTTTGCTAAATTTATCAAACTCATCACATCAGCAGATGTTGCATTTTCTAAATTGATAATAAAATTAGCATGTTCTTCTGAAATTTTTGCGCCACCAATTTTTTTTCCTTTCAAACCACATAACTCTATCAATAATCCGGTAGGAATAATTCCTTTGTCGTTAAAATTTTTTAATTGAGGATAGCTATCAAGAATATTTTCTTCTAATTTTCCATAATAATTTTTAAAAACAGATCCGGCAGAGAATCCTTTTGGATTCTTCGCTCTTCTTTTGTCTAGATTGTCGATTATTCTTTTTTTTACTTCCTCTTCTTTGTCTTTTGAAAGCTTTAGCTCGGCAGAAACAACTAATAGATCGCTATTATTCTTAAAAATGCTTGTTCTATATGCAAAAAAACAATCTTTTCTCTTCATCTTCTTTTCTAAAACATCGCCTGAAGAGACGTCTATAACATCAACGGACTCAATTAAATTCGAGATTGATTCGCCAAGAGCTCCAGCATTACCATTGATGGCTCCACCTAGTGTCCCTGGAATTCCTACTCCCCATTCAAGCCCTGATAAATTTTTCAATTCAGAAATTAAAAAAGATAAAGGGATGGAAGTATCAACTTTAATAATCACATTTTCTCCTTCTTCTCTCTTCTCAATAGTTAAATTTTCTTTTGATAGATTTTCGGATTTATAAACAATAACTAAGCCATCAAATCCGTTATCGGAAAAAAGAATATTACTTCCACCTCCAATAACTAAAAATTTAATATTTTCCTTATTTGCTAATTCAATCGCCTTCTTCAATTCTTTTTTGTCAGAAGTTCTTAAAAAGTATTTAGCTGGACCGCCAATCCTAAAAGTAGAATAATTCTTAAGAAGAATATCTTTTTCTAGCCTAGGAAAATTATTTTTTAAATTAGTAAACGTATCCATGTTTTAATTATATAAAAAAATTATTGCAATTCATTTATTTTTTGTTGCACTGCGCTATCTAATGGATTCAAATCAAAAGCTTTCTTATATTCTGCTAAAGCTTCATTGTATTTTTTATCCTCCTCTAATAGTCTGGCTATTGCTACATAGATATCATAATTTTGCGGCGCCAAAGCTTTAGCTTTTTCATATGCCTCAATTGCCTGCTCTGTTCGATCTTCTATAAGAAAATTTGTATTCTCATAAACCAATCCTAAATTGTGCCAAGTTTGAAAATTATTCTTATCAGAGTCACAGGCTATTTTGGCAAACGTTTCAGCCTTTAGGGCCCCCTCCTTGATTGATTTCTTTTGCTCTTCTTTCTTCTCTGCAGTTGTCCATTTTTGTGCAAAATCTTCACTCGCCTTTATTAAATATAATTGAGAGAGGCTAATATAGTAATCACTTGATTTCCAGAGATTAGCCGCCTTTTCCATTTCCGCTATCGACTCACTAATAGCTCCTTGATTATTAAAATTATTTATTGATTTTTGATAATGCACGTCGGCTCTGTAATAATTTATAAAATTAAAAATAACTATTCCCCAAATAACAAAAACTAGAGATAGAACAACCTTTACGATTCTTTGAGATGGAATACTAATAACCATCTCTTTTGCTTTTTGCTGGCCATCCCAAAGGCCCAGAGTAAACAAGAACAAGAAAAGAGATGAAATATCTATCCTATAAAAAAACATCAGGAGAGACAGACAAAAAACTGTTGGAAACAACAAATCTAAAATATTAACCGAAGAATCATTTTTCTCTTTTTTGAAGTTTAAAAAATACTTAAATCCTTGATAATAAAATAAGAAAATTAAAAGTAGCAAAGAAAGAACAACTAATAATCCCCCCGTCACGAATAAGGTCAAAACAGGAATCGATCCTTCTTTAAATATTAAAGAAGAATCAACTGCATTAAAACTTTCATCCTTATACAATGAAAACTGATATGAATAAGTCGACAAGCCAGATCCTATGAAAAAATTCTTTGAACTCTCGGCTGAACTTTTTTCCGCGATGCTCCAGCTTGATTCATAAGAAAGCCTCGACTCATTATTTTTTTCTCCCAATGGGACTGGTAAAAAGAACAAGGATAAGAAGACTACAAGTAAAGACAAAGAAAGAATTGCTTTTTGTCTTTTAAATATAAAATTGCTTTCGATCATGCTTCTCCAAAAAACAAGGAACATTCCTATCGATACAAAAAACCAAGAAAGCTTAAAATCAATCAATAATAAAGAAACAAAAAATAGTACGAAAAATGTTCCCATTGAAGCAACCCTTGCGATACTATACGATTCGCCTTTTCTAAAATAGTTAAGATTATTAAAAACAAAAGATAATAAAATAACAAAAGCCATTGAAATAACAATAGCTGCCCCAGAAACGCTATCAAAAACTGCTAAATTTGTTCCAGTAAATCTTTTAACTAGATATAGGATAGATAAAATGGCCGAACCAGAAACAAAAAACTCTAATATCTTCAAAGCCCCTCGCCTTTTAATCGTGCTTGATAAATAGAAAACCATTGAACAAGCTAAAAATACGATAAAAGCATCTGCCTGGAACGGTCGTCCCCAAAAACTCAAAGAGAGATCTTTAGAGAAAAACAAAGATAGCGAAAGGGTAAATAGAAAGAAAAATATCAATCTTTGCAGCAAGCTATCCCTTAAAACAATCTTTTTCGAAAAGAAAATATCTAAAAGTTGGAAAAGGAAAACAATAAGGGCAAAAAATAGGAGAAAAGCTTTCTCATTTAAAACTTGAGATACATTTACTTGAGGAATAAAAAAGAAAGGGAAAAAGAATACAAATACACAAAAGATGTTTTTTGATATTTTCTCTAAGTTAATCATGATACTATTTTACACCACTTGCTGCATTCTGCCCAGCCACATATCCCGTGCTCCAGCACATTTGTAGGTTGTATCCTCCGCAAGGACCATCGAGATTAATTGCTTCTCCAGCAAAATACAAATTATTAACTAATTTAGATTTCATTGTCTTTGAATCTATCGTTTTCAAAGAAATCCCCCCGTGGGTTGCCATTGCTTTATCAAAACCAAGAAGACCAAGAACATTAATCTCTATCTTCTTCATAAATTTAATCAATCTCATTCTCTCCTCTTTAGTAATATCATTGCATTTTCTTTCAAAAGGAATACTGCTAAAGTTAAGAATAAAAGCAGTAAACTTTTCTGGGAAAAATTCATTTAAACAAGTAGAAATATATCTTTTCCTATTTCTATTAAAAAGAGACAATATTGATACGTCTAATTGTTCAATGTTTTTGTTAGGAAACAAATCAAGAAGCATCTTTACCTTTCCTTTTTCCAATAAATCACCTACCGTCCTGCTCATATCTAAAATTACTGGTCCACTAAAGCCGAAATGCGTAAACAATATTTCTCCCTTGCCTTCAGCTTTAATTTTTTGATCACACGAAAAGGAAACGCCAACTCCATCGATAGAAATGCCCTGAAGGCTCTTTGTCCACTGTTCTTTGGTTTCAATCGGAGTTAGAGCTGGCTTTGTGTCTACAATGTCATGCCCTAATCTTTTAGCCCAAATGAAGCTATCTCCCGATGATCCAGTAGCAGGATAAGACTTTCCTCCTGAAGAAATAATATATTGATCCGCTTGAATTTCTTTTCCACTCAACAAAACAATTGAAGAAACTAGCTTGCCTTTCTTTTTAATGTCAGCTACTTCAGAAGAAAGTAAAATATCCACTTTGTATTTCTTTAACAAATCAACTAAAACATTTAAAATATCTTTAGCCTTTTCAGATACGGGAAATATCCTTCCCTTTTCATCTTTCAGCGCCACTCCATAATTTTCAAAAAATTCCATTGTTTCTTTTGTTCCAAAAACAGAAAAAGGAGATAAAAGAAAATCTCCCTCCTTGCCAAATTTTCCGCAAAAGTCACGAATACTTTTTTCGATATGAGTTAAATTGCATCTTCCACCACCGGTCATTAAAAGCTTGATGCCTAATTTGTCATTTTTCTCAATCAAAACAACCCTTGCTCCCAATTCTCCCGCCCTAATTGCTGCAATGATTCCAGCCGGACCGCCTCCAACCACTGCAACGTCATATTTTTTCGATTCTTTTTCCATATTATTTTCCGCTTTTAATTTCAATAACGTCTCCATCGCTAACAATGTATTCTTTCCCCTCCGTTCTAATCGCTCCCTTTTCTCTAGCCGCGGCAAATCCGCCAAGTTCGATTAGTTTTTCCCAGTTTATCACTTCTGCTTTAATAAAAGTCTCTTCAAAATCAGTATGAATCGCCCCACCAGCTTTAGGCGCTTTGTCTCCTCTATGTATTGTCCAAGCCCTTGTTTCGTCTGCTCCAGTCGTTAAAAATGTTATCAATCCCAAAAGATCGTATGACTCCTTAATCAGTTCATTCATTTTTGGTTCAGGAGATAAGCCAAATGATTCTCTTTCTTCCGCCGTCATGTCTCCGCTTTCTGCTTCCATTAAAACATCCATGAAAATATACCTCCAGTTGTTTTTCTTAAAGACTTCTAAAACATCTGCCGAAACATCTTTTTCTTCTCCATTTAATAAATACAAGCGAGGCTTTGATGAAAGCAACTGATAGCTTTTAATTATTTTAGCGTCTTCTTCTTCCCAATCAAAATCAGATGGCATCTTTCCTTCTTTTAACAAGGCCTCAACCTTCTTCAACGCTTCTAATTCCTTAAGCGCCTTCTTGTCTCCTGATTTAACTTCTCTCTCTAAAGAAGATAATCTTTTCTCAACGGTTTCTAGATCTTTTAATATCATCTCCATATCTAGAATTTCTTTATCTTTCAATACATCGATATTGGGACGAGTATTAACAATGTTCTCATTTTTGAAACAACGTAAAACATAGACAATAGCATCAACCTCTCTAATGTTAGCCAAGAACTTGTTTCCAAGTCCTTCTCCTTTGCTGGCTCCCTCAACTAATCCAGCGATGTCTACAAATTCAATCGTTGTATATATTTTCTTCGCTGAATGAGTTAATTCTGCCAATCTATCAACTCTAATGTCTGGAACGGCAACAACACCGACATTTGGGTCGATGGTGCAGAAAGGATAATTAGCAATATCTACTTGCTTCTTTGTAATTAATTGGAATAGAGTTGATTTTCCAACGTTAGGAAAGCCAACAATCCCGATATGCAATGCCATTCTATTTTAATAATATATTAGCTTCTCTTTTCAAACTTTCTAATTGGTTCTTTGGTATCTTAACCTTTTTAGAGAATTTTACAACATCTAGATTTAAAATTTCATCAGCCAACATAATTCCTTCGTTTTTAAATATTTCTGCTTGGTAGCTCTTAAAAGATGGCAGAGTGGTTATGGGATAAAGATTGTTCCTATCAATCAGGTCTTCTAATCCTTCATTTTTAGGATAATCCCATCCTAATAATTTTATTTTTTTACAGTTAGCATATTTTATAGCCTGGTCAGTAAATTTAACATTGGTCACGATAAAAGAAACAAGATTGCCTTTTAAATCACCCCTCTCCTTAATGTCGTCTAGAACTGCAAACTCTTTTAAACAAACATTAATATCAATCTTGTCTCCTGCATTATTTCGATACTTGCATTCGCCAATATATGTAGTGTCATCTTCTTCCGCTAAAAAATCTATCTCATAACTACAACATTTTCCAGCTACAATTTTACTGCCCTTAACTTTCATTCCTGAACGAGAAAAGACCTTTTTGATAAAGTCTTCAAATACAAAACCAGCTGGTCCCAGCTTTCTCATTCCCTCCTTTAAATTAAATCTTAAATAAAGTTGAGCATTTTCCTTCTTTAACCTTTGCTTAACTTTTTTAAAAATCTCAATAGTTTTAATTCCGTTATAAACTTCATCCTCTATTTCTTTTGAAATCCTTTTAGCCAAAAGATCAGAGGCCCCTGCCTTCATCGCAGAGTAATACACTTTTTTCGGAGAGAAAGCTTCCTTCTCTCCATTAATTTTTATAACTTGAAAGGAAGGCATATTATTCAAATTTTGACTTAATATCTTCTTTTACTTTCTCGTAATTCTTTTTAATGCCCTTAACTTTAAAACTTAATTTAATATATTGTAATCCAAAAAGAATAATCATTAGCCCAATGAAATAAGCAAATATCTTCAAAGCATCTTCTGGCCAAATAATAAAAGAAAGGCCAAGGGCAATAGCCACTAGTCCATTTACAAATACAAGCCACCAATTACCACTAATTTCATTAATGTAGCTATCTAGTACGTTAATTACGAAAAATCTTGATTTGTTTTCCATATTTTTATTAATTACTCTTTATATTATGAAAACATTTTCTGCAAACAGAGACATACTTATAAGTTCCATCATCGGGAACTACAGAAGGAATCCCATCAGTCACTATTTTTCCATTTTTAAATATTGAAGTATATACAGCGTTTGGTTCTTTGCAAATCTCACAAACCGCTTTTTTGAATTTAACCTCTCCCGGCCCCAGTTCCATGAGCTTTTTGATTATTCCAAACATTTCCCCCTTATAATCCATGTCTAGTCCGGAAACAAAGACTTTTACATCTCGATTGAGCAACTCTCTAATTGCACCAACGTCCTTCTCGTCAAACATGTGGACTTCATCTATGCCTACTACTCTGCATTCCTGACTGATATCATTAAGAGATGCTATCTTTCTACTATTAATAGACAGTCCTGTTCTTGACCAAATATTCTCCGTCCTTACATCTTTAATTGGTTGATAAACTTGAAATGGAATATTAGTATACTGCAAATGATTAAAATGACTGATCATTTCCAGAGACTTTCCGCTCTTCATTGGACCGATTATCAACGTTAAATTCATAATTATCTATTGTCTCCACTTCCATGAAGCTCGTTTCTCTGTTGTCTTGATTGTAGTTTTTCAATATTCTTTTGAGCAACTTCCTCTAAAGAAACTCCCAATTCTTTTGCTAGATTAGCAACGTACCATAAAACATCGCCTAGCTCTTTAGTTACTTCTTGCTTCTTTTCTTCTGAAATAATACCATCATTATCTCTGATAACCTTCTTTATCTTCTCGGCCACTTCTCCGGCCTCTCCAGCTAATCCTAAGGTAGGGTAAATAAAATTATTATCTTTGTTTGGATAGATAGCTGTTTTTCTTGCTTCGTCCTGATATTCTTGAAATGTCATATTTTTATATTAATTATTATTTTTATTATATTTACTAATTAAGAGATATGCCACAACGCCGCCCATCAAAGCTGTAATTAGCTGCGGATAGCTCATCATTACGGCTATTTTATCTGCTACTGCTTGTTTAATGAAGAAACTAATTACAAAATTACTAACTAGGAATAAAAATGAAAACTTTATAAACGCAGCGGGGATTAATCCTAAAAAGAAATTTCTCTTTCTTAATAGATCAAAAATGTAAACTAGTGCTACGTTTCCAATGATTATAAAAGGAACCATTGGAGCCATAACCATTGGCAATAATCCAAAGGCTAATGAAATCACACTAGGCAAGAAACAAAGCAGAGCCGCCCCTCTCATTCCCAATAAAACAACAGCGATTAAGAGAGAAGCATTAACTATTGTCCCCGTAATTATCTGATTGTTTATTAATGGAGCCAAAGAAATAACAAGAAGCAAAACAAAAAACTGGATCAAAAATAATGCTATTTTTTTGTTTAAAGATAATACTTGTTCCATATTATTTCTCTTTTATTATTTTAATCTTGTCTTTTTCTTTCTTGGAATAATGAGTATGGCAGAGCTTATGAATATTCTTTTTGCTTTTAAAGAAGTCCTTGTAAAGCATCTCTACTACTGGACTTTCGTGTGCTCTCCTTACCCCCCATTTCTTATCGACTTCATATAAGGCGACTGCCCTCTTTCTTCTTATCTCCTTATCCGTTGGCATCGGCTGTCCGCCCCCTCCAACACATCCACCAGGACAAGTCATCACCTCTACATAGTCATACAACTTTGGGTTAACTTTTAATTTCTCTAAAAGATTCTTTGCATTACCCAGTCCGTTCACAATCGCTATTTTAACGGTAAGCTTTCCTATCTTTATTTTCGCTTCCTTACATTCCTGCATTCCCCTTATCTCCTTAAAATCAATCTGCTTTAGCCTTTTGCCAGTTAATATTTCGTAAACGGTCCTTAAGGCTGATTCGGTTACTCCTCCCGTAGCACCATAAATAACTCCGGCTCCAGTGTATTTATCCCAAGGAGTATCTGGCTCCTCTTCATTAATAGTATTAAGGTCTATCTTTTTCTTTTTAAATAATTTGGCTAGCTCTCTAGTTGTTAGAACATAATCAATTGGCTTCAAGCCATCGACATTAAGCTCTTCTCTTGTTGCTTCATATTTTTTTGAAGTACACGGCATAATTGAAACAACTACTATTTTTTTAGGATTAATTTTTTCTTTAGCTGCTAGATATGTTTTAGTCAGTCCTCCTAAAATTATTTGAGGAGATCTAACAGTTGTCAGATTCTTCATAAACTCAGGATAATTAAGTTCAACATATTTAACCCAAGAAGGACAACAAGAAGTGAACATCGGCAGTCCTTTTTGTTCAGTTAATCTCTCAATTAACTCTCCCCCTTCTTCAATAGTTGTAATGTCCGCTCCAACCGAAACATCAAACACTTTATCGGCTCCCAACTTCTTTATTCCCGCAATCATTTTCCCCGTAACAACTGATCCATAATCCATTCCAAACTCTTCTCCCAAACTAGTTCTAATCGCAGGAGCAAATTGAAAAACTACATACTTATTTTTGTTTTCTAAAGCTTTTTCAACGTCAGCGATAGCGCTAACTTCTTCAAAGGCTCCACTGGGACAATGGACTAAACACTGTCCGCAATAGATACAATCTTTACTGTCTTGCTTTGAAGGACAAACCTCCCAGAATGACCCATTTTGCTCTACTGTTAAAAAATCCACCCCTTGCTTGTTACACATATCAACACAATTGTGGCAATCAATACATTTCGAAGAATCAAAAATAATAGATGGTCCAAATTGATATTTTGGAAAATGCTTTTTCCTGTCTTCAAATTTAGATATTTGTATGCCACACTCTTTAGCTAAAGCACGAAGTTTGCAGTGATAGCTCCTGATACAGCCAGCACACTGCTCAATGTGTTGAGAAAAAAGAAGTTCTAGATTGACCTTCCTAATTTTCTTAATTTCCGGAGAATCAGTAATTACCTCCATTCCTTCCTCTATCTCAACTGAGCAAGAAGTGTGCAATCCTTTCCTGCCCTTAATAGAAACCAAACATAGCCGACAGCTATTTTTAGGCTTTAAATCTGAATGATAACAAGCAGAAGGAATCTTGATATTGTTTCTTCTTGCCACCTGAAGGATATTTTCTCCTTTTTCTCCAACAACTTCTGTGTTGTTAATTTTTAATTTAATATTTGTCATTTTTTAATAACCTTCTCAATTAAAGATATAAAAGGAACAGGAATACCTCTTCCCAAAGCACAAAAACTTGATTCTCTAAGACTTAAAAACAAACTGTCTAAAATATCGTAATCAAGCTTTCTTTTCTTAACCATTTCATAAATCCTGAAAGCTCCCTCTCTGCAAGGAACACATTTATCACAATTACCAAGGTGAAAAAATTCAGCCCATCTCTCCATCAAAACAAAAACGTCTGTTTTCTTTTTGTTGTAGATCGTAATTGAGCCCGCTCCAGCAACTGGCCTATTTAATTCTTCCATAATCATTATCTCCCCTGAGGCTCCTCCTCCAATTTGCGCAAAAAAATCAAATGAAGGATAGTTCCCGGTCTTTCTTAAAACCTCAAAAATAGTCATCTCTTCAGGCAACTCGTAAACTCCTTCATTCTCTACATCTCCGTTAATAGAATAGAATCTCTTTTTTTCGTGCTCACCTTTAGCAATTTTAGAAACGTAATAAAAAGTTTCTACATTGTTCATCAAGGTTGGACAGTTAAATAGCCCACAGTCGGTCAAAAAAGGTGGCTTGCTTCTTGGCTCCGCCCTCTTTCCTTCAATTGATTCACACATAGCTGTTTCCTCTCCTCCGATATACTTGGCTTTCTTTTCAAAAATGATAATTTTTCTCTTTCCAATTTCCGCTCTAATCTTTTCTTCCATCTCTTTATGGTACTTGCTGTTGATGTAAAGATAGCCTGTTTCAGCTCCAATGGTTTTCATTGCTAGGTCTATTCCGTCTATGACATCTCTCAAATAATTCCTCAAAATATATCCGTCCTTGAAAACATTGGGCTCTCCTTCGGAAGCATTACAAATAACATACTTAGTTTTCCCTTTGGCTTTTTTGGCTAGTTCCCATTTCAAGCCGACAGGAAAACCGCCGCCGCCGCGCCCTTTCAATCCTGACTCTTTTAATTTTTCTATTATTAAATCTTTGGCCATATTATTTAGTAAAAGCAATCGCTAAATTAAGCATTGAAGCAAAACCAACCCACAACAAATATGGGAAAAGAAGATAAGACGAGACTTTTGAGACTTTGCTGAAAGATAAAATCATCATAATTATTGTAATTAACAATATCATAATTTCTGCAAAAGCCCAAAAATACTGCCCCAGGCCAAAGAATATGATTGGCCACAATAAATTAAGAATCAATTGAACGAAGAAAAATACTAATGGCTTTTTAACATTCTCTTTCGTTCTCACCCTCCATATCAAGTAGGCGGATATTCCCATTAAAACATACAAAATAAACCAAACTGGAGCGAATATCCAAGATGGAGGAGAAAATATTGGTTTACTGCTTAAGCTCAAATAGGTTTCGGACATGGAGACCCCAGTCAATTGAGAGCCAAGATATCCCGTCAATAAAGATAGGGTTATAAAAGAAAAGAGAAAAATAATCTGCTTAGTTTTTTTCTTCATATCTTATGATTAATTATACGAATTAATTATATTTCCTTTCACCCTTTTACACAACGTTGACATAACAACAAAGTATTTTAATTGCTCAATCCATAATTAGATACTGCATCGCTCTTTAAAATGTCTTTAATTGAACTAAATGGCAAAATAATATCTTGTCTTCCAGCCGCGTAAGTAGCGACTTGATAAGGATCAAAATAGAATACAATTCGGTCTTTATTAAACGTAAATGTTTGGAAGTTTTCTGCTTTAGGGCCTGCTCCCTCTTTTATCCACTCTTCATCACTATACTCATTATCACTATTTGCTTTCATCAAATAACTTATTGCCTTATTAGAAAGACTGCTCAAATAATCTTTATTGGAATCAAAAATATCAGAAAGGACGATTGCCTTATCTTTCTTCAAGTCATAATTAAAACTTTTAGAATAGCTTGATGGATGAGGACCACCAGTGTATTCAGAAATTTCGAACCTAATGCTTACAAAATTATCATTAATTTCATACGGGTCGTAGAATATTTTTAATGAATTCGTTCCAACCCAAGCATCGCCCTGACTAACTTTCTCCTTGAAAGAAGATGTGATGCTGTTTACAAAATCACTTATTGCTATATTAATTTGTCCGTCCTTAACACCTCCGACAACTGGATACATGGTTTCGATTGCATAGTTCTTGTCATTTTCAGTTTGTTTGTCTAAAAATACATACGGTTTAGTAATTTTAAAAGTATTTTTAATATCTTCTGACCTAGAAGTCATTTTCAAATACTCATCTCCCCACTGCTTATCGCTTCTTGTGGGATCGGAAGAATAAACAAACGCAAACACATCTGCATTATTTCTTCCTAAATATTCTCCTTCTTTTTTAGTCTTGTCCGCCCAAAAAGAATAAGGTACCACTGATATTTTGAAAAGGTTTGCTTCTCCGTAATTAAAAGATACATACCTAATTCCATTCTCACCTTCTTCTCTTTTTACTTGATATTTATCTTTCCAACTACTAGGAAAGTCTAAAGAAAAATTAAATTCCTGATTTTCATAAATGATAGTATTGATTTCTCCTTTTTCACACTTGCCATTGTATAAGTCCCAAACATTGCAAACATTACCGCTAAAGAATGTGCAATTGCCATTTTCATTATCATTATTCATTCCAGTAATGCTGTATTTGCCTCCCAAAATAGCACAATACACGGCAGCATCAGTAATGTATCCCGTTATTTTCAATCCTCCGACAGGACAATCTCCCTTCAAAAGAGACTCTGCCTCGCATTGTCTATTGTCTTCGAATAGACAAACATTGTATTCTTTGCCGTCTCCTCTTTGCTTTTTCTGAATAGTTCCTCCCTTCTCGACACAATTGCTAGAAGCTGAATCCAAAATATTCAATCCTGGGATATTAGAAGCTTTAAATTTTCCTTCGTCAAAAAAATAAAGGGCGATAAAGGCTAAAATTATTAAAACAAGGATTATTAAAAGTTTTTTGTTCATATTTACTTAATTCCTATTAATTCTTAATCTCTATTTTCCCACTCTTAATGCTTTCCTTTAACTCCTCGCTCGATTTTTCAGCTAATAAATTTAAAAAATCTATTCTCTTGGCTTCATCCATAAGTTCAGGCTGATACGATACATTGTTTTCAATTGGATAAAGAGTAAAAACTTTCTTATCCTTATATGTTTCCAATCCCAACCCTAAACCCTCTTGCGTTTCTGGAGAGAAATATTGGTCAAAAATGAAATTACCTAAAGAATAGAAGATTAGTTTGCCATTGTATTGTTCAATGTTTTGTACAACGTGAGGATGTCCACCAATAATCAAGTTGGCACCAGCATCAATCATCGCATGGGCTAAATCTTCTTGCCCCTTTGAATTAGCTGGCTCGTATTCCACTCCCCAGTGAATCAAAACAATTAAATATGTTTCTGGATTATAGAATCTAATATCTTCAATCTGACTAGCTATTTCCTTATTTGAACAATTACTAGGATAAGTAACATTAATTCCGTAATAAGTAATTCCCTCTTTTTGATAAATATAATCAGAATCACATTCTATCGGATCGCCCACAAAAGAAATACTATTTTCTGTAAGAATACTTTTTGTTTCTTCAAGCCCTTCTCTATCCATATTGAGAGTATGGTTATTAGCCAAAGAGACTAAAGAAAAATTTCCTTCTTTTAACGATTCAACGCTTTTTTTATCAAAAGAAAAAGTCATGGAGCTATCAGGAAAAACTTTAGGATTCTCGTTCATCGGACCCTCTAAATTGCCAACGACAAAATCAAAGCCCTTTAAAAAGCTTTTGATTATTTCCATGGGATAAGAAAAGGACGTATTCTTTTCCATTTGTGCCTCGACTCCCCGATCAAACATCATGTCTCCAATAAATAAGATCTTTTCTGGCTTGTATTCTTCCACTTTTGGAGTTTCAACCACTAGAGATGCGCTGGCTGGTTTAGTCGGTTCTGTCTTAAAAACCTGTAGTCCGCAGAACAAAAAAACCGCCACAAATGCTATAAAAATGTATAATAATATCTTCCTCTTCATGAGCCAATTATATCATAAAAATCCTTGAGAGGAAATAACTAAAAGCCTATCTTAAAGATTTATTAATTATCTCCTCTACGTTCTCCTTTCTTTCTTTAATGACTTTCTTGGCTTTTTTGAGAGGACGATTTTTCAGACTAGAAAGATACGGCACGAAATGAATAAAACAGTGTATTAAAAACGTAGACAGTCCAATAACTATAAAAACTGGGTATTCCTTGTATATGCCTCCTGCGAATATTGCAAAAATAAAGAACAAATGAAGAGCAGAAAGGATAGAAAAAGAAATTGGGTCAAAATTCTTAAGATAATCTTTTTTATACTTTGCTGCCACCCAAATCACTACATTTACTAGCTCAATCAAGAAAATAAAGAATATTATTCCTTTCCATAACTGAACTTCGGGCTGATAAAGAATCGTAAAATCGGGTCGATAATTGAATTTAAGAAGAGTCGTCCAGTTGTTAATCTGATAAGGGAAAATTGTAATTAAACTAAAGATGGTTAATCCTACCAAAAGCCCGATATAAGAAATCAATGGACTTAATAACATTATTATTTTAGTAAGAATTCTCTTGTGGTTGAGCGTTCTTATAAATCTTATAAGATAAGAAAAGGAAAGGGTCACCAGCATCCAGCCGATTAAGTTTTCATAAGGAACTCCATACCATTCTTGGGTTAAAGGTATTGACCAGTGCCAAAAACCTAATCTTATAGCAACTACATCCAATGAAATATCTAATAGCACGGCCACCAAAGCATCCATCGCGGGACGAAATCTCCAGGGAATATTATACTGGTCACTTAAAAGCATTGAGCAGTAAATAATAACAGCCCATCCTAGTGCTATTGCCAATGGAACATCCATTATTCTCACTAAAAAGAGTTGGCTATAATAATAAGTATGAGCAATATAGGTATTGCCTATCTCTAGAATTAATCCGAAAAGAGCGCAGCTTATTATTTCAAAAACACGCAAATAGTTGCGCTTTAATGCTTCTCTAAAAAATATTATAAAGAATGATATGAATCCTAACAACTCAAAAGCAAGAAAGAGAGTAGGATGAAACAATGGAAGATTTAACATACCATCATTATATCACATTAAAAAAATTAATTAATACCTAGCCCAATGCTTTTTCCAATTAAATAAAGAAGCTAGGTTGCCCTAGCTTCTTTTAAACTTAAATATTTTACCTCAAAGAAAAGGAAGCTTTAACGGTAATCATAATTTCTTTTTCCACTGTAGATACATCGTAGTTACCATAATCAGAAATATCAATTGAATTAGGCTGCATTACCTGGACTACGCCCATGCTAGCTGACTTTAATGTACCCACCTTCTTCCCAGTACTCTGAGCGATGCTCTCAGCTCTTACTTGGGCATCTTTCATTGCTTCAGGCAAAAGAGTGACTCTCGCTTCAGGAAGTTTGCTGTAGTAATATTCAGGAGAAAAAGCAGAGAAAATAACGCCTTGATCTATTACTGTTTGTGTATTCTTTGAAAGAGTTTTTACTTTCGCAATGTCTGACGATTGAACAGATACGTTTTGAGTCAATATATATTCGTCTGGAGCGCTACTTGTCTTATTGTAATTATATTGCTGCTGCATTGCTACTGGAGAAATGGTCAATTCAGCATCAACTACGCCATTGTCTTTCAAAAACTTAAGCACTACTGCCTCATCAGTTTTCATCTGAGCGTATCCAATCTTCAAATTAGAGGCTAAAACGGTTCTTGAAAAACTACTGTTCCACTTAACAATATCAGCTGAAACGGCTTGCTTGGCTGATCCAGTCACGCTCAAGGAATTATCAGCTGCCTTAATCTGATATAGTGAGTATGAAATGATGCTAACACCAATAATAAGGAATATTCCTAAAATTATTGAAGTTTTAATTAGGCTTTTTTCTAAAATTTCCATAGTTGTTTATTTATTATATAAATTAATATTATCACTGTTGAGTAATTTGTAAAGCTTTGATAAAAAATCTCTCTTTAGCAAAACTATATCTCGTATTCTTTTCCGTAAAAAGGAACTATTACATCTCCTTTACTTATCCCTTCTAATGCTTGCGCCAATGATTCGCTAGATTCTTCCTCTCCATGAACTACAAATACTTTTTTAGGATAGGGCTTATTAATTGCTTCTATCCAATTAAATAGAAATGCTCTATCGCCATGAGAAGAAAAGGAAAGAATGCTTGTTACGTTCGCTTTGACTTTCATTTTCAATCCATCAACTTCAACCACCTTTTCTCCTTGTGAAAGCTTTTTTCCCAAAGAACCTTCTGGTTGAAAAGAAATTATTAATAAAGTGTTCACAGGGTTACCTAAATATCTTTTTAAATAACTCCTAATTTTACCTCCTTCAAACATTCCACTCCCAGCAAGAATTATTTTAGGTGGCTTTGCTTTATTGACTCTCTCTGCTTGAGCCTCATTCTTAATCATGGTCAACCCTTCAAAATCAAATAGATCGTCTCCTTTAGATATCAACTCTCTTGCTTCTTTATCATAGAAGTCTACGTATCGTTTATATATTCCAGTCGCTCTTATCGCCAAAGGACTATCTAAAAAAACTGAAATATCTGATATTTTATTGTTTTCTATAAAATCATTTAATAGATACAATAATTCTTGAGTTCTTTCTAACGCAAAAACTGGAATCATTAAAACTCCTCCCTTTTTAATGGTTTCCTGAATCTTTTGTCTTAAAACTTCTTTTCCTTTTTCTTTGGATTCATGTAGTTTGTTTCCATAAGTAGATTCTACGAAAACAATATCCGCTCCAGATATAAACTCAGGATCATTAACAATCGGCGCGGGAGGATTGCCTAAGTCTCCTGAAAAAACAATCTTCTTTTCTTTTCCCTGATCGTTTATCCAAACTTCAAAAATGGAAGACCCTAAAATATGTCCTGAATCTCTCATCCTTATCCTAATCTTCTCATTAATACTCTTTTCTTCTCCATACTTTAAGCAAGTAAAGAAACTCATTGACGAAGATATGTCGCTTTCAGTACAAAAAGGAGCGCAAAAAGGGCGCCCTTCGATTTGAGCGACCTTCAACGCATCTAAAAGTATTATTTCTGTTAGGTCTCTAGTTGGAGCTGTTGAGTATACTCTCCCTCGAAAACCATCAGCAAAAAGTTTAGGCAATCTGCCACAGTGGTCCAAGTGAGCATGAGTCAAAAGAACAAAGTCGATTTCTTTAGGATTAAACAAGAAATTTTCCAAATTTTTATCATAACTATCCCCTTGAAACATCCCGCAATCAACCAAAAATTTAGTTCCTTCGGACTCGATTAGAATACATGAACCAGTTACCTCACGGCAAGCACCGTTAAAAGATACTTTCATTTTATGGTTCAAATAATGTTTCTGGCTCAAAGACAACCGTCTTTACTTCGGTAAATTGTTTTGCAGTTCTAATAATCTCCGAACCTAAAATTTTAACTCGGCAAGCACCGCCCGTTGTGAATCCAGGAACTTCGTTAAACTTTAAAGTTAATATTCCGTCCACAAGATTTGCATCTAACAACTTAAAATCTTTGTTAGGAAACTCTGTAACAAATCCTTCGCTTTTTTCTTGTTCAGTTAGCTTACCTTGGATTAAAAGATTTATTGCTGTTTTAATTTGGTTGTCGCCATTAATAATAGTTCTTTTAACTGGCAAGATATAATCATTGTCGCAGCTATTTTTTTCGTCCTTAATTTGGTTATAGTAGAAAAGACTGATTTCACTTTTCTTTATTGGAGTATACCATTCAGCTTTCAAGCTTGCCATTCCCAGTGTTATTTCAATATTTATTGTCTTTTCTTGAAGATCATAATTTGAAGACTGATAAGTATCACTATCAATTAAAGTAAATCCTGGCAACTCTTGAGATGAAAGACCTGATTCAACTTTTATTCTTACCCCAACGGTATCAGGTAATTTTAAGCCTACTGAGCTTGCTCCCGCTTCAATAATTACCTCTGAATCAACGCTATCTCCTAATTTTAGAGAAAGATTTGAAGCTCCTGCGCTAATCATGACGTTTTCTGCCTGCAATCCGCTTAAATCAATTTTATTACTTGAAGCTCCGCTATTCAAAATAAAATCTACTGGCGTCTTTTTATCAATTCCGACATTTAAATCATTCTTAGCACTTTGCCCGCTTTTCATTAATCCTTTCTTCCCATCAAAACCAATTCTAACTCTTTGAGTTGAATCAACTATTGATTGAGTAACCTTACTTTCCATCGCATTTGTTACAAACCTTCCCTCAATTAAATTCTCTGAATCTATTCCATAAACATTAACCTTTCCAGCCGCAGCGTTTAGCTCAATCGTAGCTCTTTTCATATTCATATCTTTAGTAACAACTATTGGCGTAGTATTACCTTGATAATTAAAATCGGTTCTCGCTGCGTTGTATGAAGCTATAGAATAAAAAAACAAAATCGCACACATTATCGTAATGATGCTTCCAACTACT
>Ga0172381_10003018_pt1 | contig 18111 bp, 15 predicted proteins | sample Leawel6488metaG_FD_119754 | JGI IMG/M metagenome (GOLD analysis project Ga0172381, IMG submission 119754) | Leachate microbial communities from a municipal landfill in Southern Ontario, Canada - Leachate well 64-88 metaG | ecosystem: Engineered > Solid waste > Landfill > Unclassified | place... | reverse complement strand
TCTTGATTCAAAGTTAATTGCCGTTGCATTCCAATTAATCTTATTCATATTTAATTTTTTAGTGGCTTCATTAGTTTCATAAATTTTTCTTAAAAGAGTTTCTTCATTAGATACTTTAGAGTTTATACTTGAAAGGGTAATATCTATATTATTATTTTCGTAATCAAAATCAAAGCCAATTATTTGTAACGTATAATCTGAATTAAACTTATTATATTTAACACGGATATAATCGCCTAAATTTAACTTATCCCAATTGATTTGTTCTTCAATACACTCCAAAAAATTAACAATAGACATTTTAATTAAATTCTTAGGAGTGTTAAGTTCGATAAATTTATTAATACCACTTTCAAATAATTCAATTGGTTCTGTATGATTCTCATCCGACCAAGTTTCTTCAATTTCAAATTGCTGTAACTCTTTTATTTCAGCAGAACTAAAATTATCTTCATAAGATAAAGAGGTTTGTAAACTAGATATTTCCAATCCTTTATTAGTAATTTCTGTTTCTTTGGCGGTAATTAAAACGTTTTGTGCTGTAATATCATCTGTCACTTTCCCATAACAATATTTATTTAATAATTCATCATTTGTCCCACTACTATATTCACTATCAGTAATTCTTAATATTACAAATTCACAACTAACCCCTGTAGTACTACCAGTAATTTGTATAGCAATAGATTCAGGGTCATTTAATTTACCTAAAACACTCCAAGACCCTGCGGTAACAGTTTTTGTTGAAGAATTTAATTTTACTGTTAAACCAGTTATATTAGATAATTTATAAAAAACAACCCACTTATGCCCTTCATCATAAGCGGTATATGTTTTAGTTTGAGTAGAACCACTATAAGTAAAATTATAACTTTTATAAGTTTTATTCTCTTTCTGCACTCCTATATTATTAAGAATTAAAGTTTTATTCGTATTTAAAGTGAATAAATAATTCTCTAAAACAGTTAATTCATTTTCTAATGCCTCTTTTTCATATAATAATTTTCTGAAAGTTCCAGTTTTATATTTGTAAATTATATCGCTAGGAGCTTGACCAGTAATACTTGCAACAGTAACATTATCAACATCAACAACTGTAACTTTCCTATGCTCGTTAATAGTTTTATTTAAAATCCAATCATTATTAGACATTCCATGTAATGGCATTCTTATATTTGTAGGTGTTGTACCTGTTTCAGCAATATCTTCAATTTGATATGAAGCTTCAAGCAAAACATTATAATCTATCAACGCACTACATAATTCATCACTCATATATGTTGAATGTGTACTAACTTTATAAATAGAATCTGTTTCTGTTTGATCAGTAACCGAAGCAACCGTGAAATTATCATCATCTACTTTGGTGATTATTCTGGAAGCATATCTTGTTTTATTTACAACATAATCGCCTGTAGTTAATTCATGACCAGTTATTTTTATATTTGTTGCATTAGTTCCTGATTCAGCGGAACCTAATAATACTTCAACATAGGGTTCTGTGAAAAAGGTGAAATCTTCAATATGATCTTTCCCAGTAGGATTAACCTCTTGAATTGATAAATCATCTTTCCCAAATATTTTAAGCCTAGTTATAAACTCATCGGTATTTTCTTCTTGAGATAAAGTTTTTAGGTACTTTCCTTGATTAAAAGTAAGACCTTTATTATCATCTAATTGATCTTTATGATAAAGAGATATTGTACGAGTTAAAGTATTAAATATTAATATAGAATCATCAAATGTTTCGGTTATGTCTTCTAAAAGAAAATCTTGTAATGTTTTTTCAGATACTTCAAAACTACGATACATAACATCATAAGCAGGGAATACATAATCCAATGTCCACAAAGCATCTGCAATATCGTCAACTTCATAAGCGGTTTCTATTACATCTGTTAGTATAGTAGTTGCATTAACTACATCTTTTGTATATGATTTCAATTTTTTATTTTTCATTTCTATAGGAAGTGAAAAACATTCTATTTGTTTGTAGTCTGAATCTTCATCCATATTATCAGTAATTTTATTAATCTGATAGTATTCCTCAAAAGTACCTCGAACAAATTTAACAAGATATTTTACATTACATAACGCTATATGTGGATTAGCAACTAATGCGTTATTAAGTTCAATATGATAGGGGAGTTGAAATGATAATTCATTAATTTCGCCTAGATTTACTTTATGATTTACTTCAAATGCTTCTTTTAATTTTCCTACGACTTGTTTATTTGGTTTGCATAAATATATTTTGGGTACAATGATAGGTAATGATTTATCTATTGAAAGCAATTATTTCAACTCCTTCCTATCTATATTTGAATTGATACTGAAATGTAACTACACCTGTTCCAGTAATCTCTAATTCATTTACACCTCTTAATAACCTCAAAAAACCATCGTTAAAATCATCATCAAGATATTCACCAGCTTGTGAAGAAACTATGATTTCTTCCTCATTATAAATAGTGACTGTTCGACCATCTGTGATTGAATCAAATTTAAATTCAGCATTAGCATCTGATAGGTTATTAATTTGGAAAACACCTGTGCCACTTTTCTCAACAATTATATTTGGATAGCAATATGTATGACCTAAATTATTAATTTCAATTGTTGTAGTTGTAGGATTAGTGGTTAAATCATATTCCACTGAATAAACAGGGGAATATGAATAATGGTCATTACACTCTAATTCTAAGTTGAAGTATCCTTGTTTTAATCCATTATGGAAAAGTGATACTGAACCAACAGGCAATACATAGAATATTCTATTAGGTAATTCATCAAAAATAAGCGGTACATAATAATCGACATCGAATAGCCAATTTATCACATCATCCATTTTATCATCGTCCCATGCTTCTAAAAAAGCGGCTGTTATTTTAAGTGTTTTAGGTGATCTTTCAATGCCTTGAAAATAGGGTTTTGTGCGGTTTTTTATTGTTGTTTTTAAGATTTTCTGTTCACCAATTAATTCATCTTCATATAAACCAGAATCAACATGGCAATTTGTGATTCCAAACGTGTTTGCAAGTTGAGAATTATAGGAGAAATCGAGAGATTCTTTAATCATTTTATTTAATCACACCCTTTTAAATTAAAAAGGGTATGTAAATAATTACACACCCTTTTTACTAAAATATTTACTTGTTTGACTATTAATATAGTCAGCAGCTTGCTTTAAATCACTCTTGCTTAATCCGTTACTACCACTAACATTAAAAGTAATAGTATTAGTAATAGTTGGACTAGATGTGGCAATAGCAATTTGTGGGGATACAGTAGAAATTAAATTTTGTAAGTTAGGAATAAAATTAGAAATAATATTCTGTGGAGGTGAATATACCTCATTTTGTATTGCTTTAATCAATTGTTCATTGCCCTTAGTATTTAACATTTTATTAACTAACTGGACTATTCTTGGAGGAGTACTAGTTTGTTCACCAACAATTCCACCATCATGATAAATTGGAACACTTCCACCATTAATTGCTTGATTTCTTAAATATCTTGTATAATCAGTCAATCCGTCACTGCCAATTTTAGTATTATCTAAACCTGTAGATGATGGTGTTTGATTTGCAATGGAAGGAGAACCAGAATTTGAACTTGAAGAACTGGAACTCGAAGAAGATGAAGTTTCTTCATTATTTAATTTATTAACAGCATCTTGTAAATCTTGAACAGTGGCAGTACCAGCTTGTATTTTTGCTATTAAATTAGCATCAATACTTTTAGCAATACCTGTCATAGTACCATCAATATTTAAACCTAATTGAGCAAAGAGACTAGTTATTTGTGCATTACTACTATCAATGATAGATTGGCGCATATTAGCCCAATGTTGTTCATCATCAGCTAAATCATTGTAATAATCTTCATATTCTTCTCTTTCATCATCTAATTCTTCTTTTAAAGCTTCATATTTTTCATCTTCAGCTTCTTTTTTAGCTTCGATGTCGGTTTGATAATCTTCAAGTTGTTGTTCTAAAGCAGATTTTTGTAAATCTAATGAGCGATCATGTTGTAATTCATCAATTTCACCTGTTTTATCAGCAAGGCTTTGTCTTAATTCTGCTAATTTCGCTACACCTTCAGGAGAAGTATCTAAGGATAGGGTATTGATTTTATTTTGAATATCTTGCTTTTCTTCTTGGAGTTTGGTTAAGTCTTTATTGAAGTCATATTCATCTTCTGTAGCATCAATAAGATCAAGTTTTGCTTGAATTATTTCTTGAATTTTATCTAACTCTTCATCATATTGGTCTATGATTTTTTCATGATGTTTATCTAATGCATCTGATTCTTCTTCTAAAGCATCCATCCTTGCTTCTTTTTCTTCATTGATAGAATCTTTGGCATTTGAAACTGCTTCATCTGCATCAGAAGCGGCTTGTTGTAGTAGGGTTACTCTATATTGATTTAGAGTGTTGATATTATCTTGAAGTTTATTGTTTAATTCATCTAACTGTGATGCAGTTAAATTAGCACTAAGCATTAATTGTCTGATAGCGGCTTGTTCTAATGCTAATGTTTGGATGTATTGATTAGATAGGTTGATAGATTCTTGTTTTTTTGTGTTATAGGCATCTGTGGTTGGAGTTAGATAACCTAATTCTGAATTAGCTAGGTCTAGTGCTGTTTTTACTTTTGATGTATTATCTGCTAATTGGGAGAGTTGGGAGTTTACTATGTCGAAGTTTGTGGATTCTATAGTTTCTTGCGCCTCTCTCCAGGCATCTCCGAGGGAGAGGATTTTTTCTTCTGCTTTATCAATTTCTTCTTGATTTAGAGAACCAGATGCTATTTGGGCACGTAAAGAATCGGCCTCTGCATGGGCGAGGTCTTGGATTTGTTTTTGCAGAGAGATTTCTTTTTCAAGCATATTACGATATTCTGGTGACTTAGAAGATAATTGATTTTTGTAGTAGTCAAGGGTTTTTAGTTGAGCGTTTAGGGAAGATAATACTTTGGCGTAGAGGTCTGTGGAATAGGCATCGGATTTGCTACCTGAACCGCTACCACTAGGTTTCCCGCCACCCTTAGAACCAATAATATTATCTATTTTTACTCCGTTTATAGCATTTTTACTAGCATTAATTTTTTTATTTAAATCATCAATCTGATTTTCAGTATCTTTCACACTTGAAGATACTATATCTTGTTGTTTTAATAAATTCTCTAAATTAAGTTGTTCTGGTTCTGTATTTAAAAAATTTAAAGGATTAATATCTTTTAAAAAATTACCAGCAGTTTCCATAAAACCCCAATTACTAGGATTATTATATGCCGCTATTTCTTGTTGAATAATCTCAAGTCTTGCTAAAGAACCTTCCTTAACTGCTTGAAGTTTCTCTCTTTCAGTGGTTTGAGTAGTAATTACTCCGTTAAGTTCTGTAAGTTTTAATTCACCTAATTTAGCGATAATCATATCAGTAGTAGCATTACGTTGCAATCCACATTCTTCGGCTATATCTCCAAGAAGTCTTTCTGTTTCACCTAATGCTTCCTGAGTTGCAATCGCTTCTTTAGAACCTGCTGTTTGTTTAGATAATACATTAATCAATTTTTCTCGTTTACTTGATAAGTCACTTATTGAATTTTTTTGTGAATCATAATATTGAGATTGTTTATTGTGTGCCTGTTCTTGTTCTTGTAATAAATTTATTTCTTTTTTATAACTATTTTGAAGTTCTTCATTTGCATTTCTTAAAGCAGTTACGCCTTTTATAATTCCATATATAGCAGCAGTTCCAGCAACAATCCAAAATAGAGGGGAAGCAAGCATTGTTGCGGTTAAGGCTCTTGTTGTAACAATTAATCCTTTTTCTGCAACATCTAAGGCTATTACTCCAACTGTGGTTCCTAAAGTTGATGCTTTTAACGCATTAAAACTAATACTCAACCCATACAAAGCAGTTGACATTAAGGCAACTTGAATAATAAATGAAGAAAACGAATTATTAATTAAAATATCTAATACTTTTATTAATCCATTTAAACTATCTATAATTCCTTTAATAAAATCAGTATCGATAGTATTATTCCAGAAGGAAGCAGTTGTATTGGATAGTTGATTGAGCTTTGATTGCATGCTACCAAGTCTTATTTCGTTCTCTTTCATAGCTGAACCAGATGAAGAAGCATATTCAGCAAGCATCTTTTCATACATATCAAAATTTTCTACTAAAGCTACTAATTGATTTCCACGGTATTTTCCGCCAAGACTTTCTGTAATTGAACTGCGATCCATAGAATTAAGCGAACCCCATTTATCCGCCAATTCTTTTAGAACATCCATCGGATTACGGAGTTCTTCTATTCCATTACGTAATTCATGTACTTTTATTCCAACACCATCTAAAGCATTAGCTGATTTAGATAATGCTTCATCATCAATTATTTCTCCATCTTCGGTTTCGCCCTTCACTTGCATTATGTTCATTAAAATTGACCTAAAGGCTCGACCAGCTTCGTTTCCGCTGCGTTGTGTGACCGCTGTCATTACACCAATTGCAGAACTCAACTCAGCAACTTCAACGCCAGCATTTGAAGCTATTGAACCTGCAACAGTCATACCCTCAGAAACCTTTGCTATGCTAGTCGCAAACTTATTATCAATTTGATTTACTCCATCAAGAACTTTGGTTAATTCTTCTTGTGACCCTTTAAATTTATAAGCCGCATCAGTTGCCAAAAGAAATTGATTGGCCTGTTCTCCTGTTAATTCACCGACATTTTGTGCCAATAAAGAAATTTCAGATAATCCCCCTGCTGCTTCTTCATAACCTGCTCTTGAAAATTCTGCAACCCCAGATAAATATGACTGAGCTTTTTGTCCGTACCCACTTGCAGTATCAAAAGAAGCATTTTTCATTCTTTCCATTGCGTCAGCAGATAAATTCGTTACTTTGTTGATATCCACCATTAAGGTATCTAATTCCTTGAGGGTTTCCAATCCATTTCTAAGTTGTCTTAAACTGCCGTAAACTAAGGATGTAGCTAACCCCCACTGTCCAATACGGGTTATTGCGATTTTCATTGCTTCACTAAAATTAAGTTGCCTATTAACTACATCTTTCAACCCATTATCAAGCATTCTCATTTCACCAGTGGTTTTATTAAGAGTTGCTTGATACATTCGCCATTTATCTGCGCCTTCTTTAACTCTAAAATTAGCTTGAGTTATTATTTCGCCTGTTTTTAAAGCTTTATCATTAAATTTTCCAATTAATTCAGCACTATCACCATATTGTTGTCTAATATAAGATGAAAAATTATTGCCTGAATTAAAAGTAGAAGCATTAACCCCCGTAATTAAAGAACCATAATTAAAATCTCTTTGAGAAATTGCATTTTGTTGTTTTAATAAAGAATTAGTTACAGCATTATTTGCTTTAACTAATCTTTCATCTGCTTTTACAAGATTTGCTGATTCTTTTTCTAAATTTTTATAATATTCAGACATCTGAACTAAAGCATCAGGTTTACTAGTCATAGAATTTAGCGTTTCACTTCTACGTTGCGCCCAATATTTAGCTTGTTCAGCATTTGTTTTAACTAATTCTTCTCGTTGTTTTTTATAGGAAATAGATGTTTCTGTTACTCTTCTATATACTTCATCTGTTCCTGCTTTAAGATGCTCGACTTCTTTTACTGTCTCACCAGTTGTTTTTGTCCATTCTCTTGTTTTTTGAGTAATTCCACTAAGAAAATTCTGAGCATCTACAAGTTTTTCTTTATATTTATCTAAATCCTTTGTATTTATATTTGCATTAATACCAATAGGTTTTAACTTACTTTCAATATTTTTAAGTTCTTGTTCTAATTGATTTTTAGAACTCTTCTCTAAAATCGCACGTATTAGAATACTGATAGAATCAGACATTTAATCACCTCATTCTCCTTCCTAAATTTGGGCATAAAAAGAGAGAGGTGATTTACCTCTCTTAAACTTTAATTATTAAATTTTATAAATTATTTAATTACCACCTATAATCACATTTGCTACATTGATATGTCTTTGTAAGTTTTCCCATCGAAAAAATACCAAACAATACAACTGATCCAACTTTACTTGCACCACTTATTTTTTTAGTATTTATTGAATCGCAGTTAGGGCACTTAATTTCTAATCCCTGTTTATCTTCTAATTTCTGTTTAATAAAATCATTAAATTTTTGATTCATATTTACAGGCATTATTTTAATAACTGAACCTAAACTTTCAAATAAATTTTTATAATCTAAAGCTTTTAAATAGTTGATATTTTTAATAACTATTGATGGTGCATTATCAACACTGTCTCTTGCTTCTTTAAGTCCACACCCTGTAATATTTTTTATTTGATGAATTATATTAATTCGTGAATTCCCACTATTAATTAAAATAATATTAAATAAATCTGATTCTTGTTTTTTTATCACTGGTTCACCACAATTAGGGCAATATTCCGCATTTGGAGATATTTCTTTTTCACACATTAAACATTTAATAAGTGTCATATTATCACATCCTTTACTTTACTATACAATTTATTAAGCGTATAGTAAAGCATATGTAAGAATATAAGGTTATATACTATTATGCAACAATATTATATTTATATATTAATACTGCTACCAAATTACTCTAACTCACATTTTTCTTAGTAATTACTACTTGTTGATTTAACTCATATTTATCTAGTGTTAAAAGTATTTTATCAATATTAGTACAAAAATCAATTCTCTCACCATTCTGATAATTATTTATATATAATTGTGCTTGCTCTATTATTTTATTTTTATTCATATTTATTATACTAAGAATTACATTATAGTATTTATCATCATCTGTATTAAATTTCTCTAAAAATGATTTCTTTATAGGGAACATCTTAATATAATGTAACCCATGAATATATCCACTCTTTGTACTTGACCTAGGTGGAAGAGGATAATATAATTCTTTAGATACATAATTAGGAATATTTGACCTAAAAGGAATAGCAAAGTCTTGATTTTTACCATTATAATTTAATCTAAGAATTAATAAATAAGGTCTTCTATTAGTGTTTTGTAATAATTCATTATCAAATTCACATATTTTGAAAAATATATTTTTAACAGAACTAAGTTTCATTTTCCCTCCAATTAATAATAAATTCCCCCTTAATGTAAGAGGGAATTTATCAACATACACATGAATGATATTCTACATTTTTACAACCCCGTCATTCACGGAGGTTAACCATACACATGAGTAAAATTCTTTAATTCCGCTACTCTCGGAAAATTACTTATACCTTAAATATAGTTTACCATCTTATGTAATTAAATGTCAAGAATTTATTTAAAAAGTAGGGAGGGGATTGAAATTAATAAAATTTATAAACCACACCCACTAATAACCAAACACATCAACCCGAACAAACCACTCAAAATCAAAGCAACAAACACATAACTTAAATATTTATTATACTTCTTATCTCGCCGATCCATCCAACTTATCTTATCAATCTTACGAGACATATCAATCTTATAATCTTTACGCATTTCATTACTATTATCCATATTTTCACACTCCTTACAACAATAGTACAACTTTAATAATATGTTGTACAGTATTATGATATAAGGTTATGTGGAAACATGGATAATCATACTAAAAATATAAAAAAATAAAAATTCGTTACAGTTTAATTTGTTGCATTATTCATTAAAACTGATTTACTAACTAAATATAGTGTAAATTTATCACCCATTTTATCTTGAATATACTTACTGTTCCACCAATCATTTTCTGTATATAATTGTCTACTGCCTCTGTCAACGAAACTATTATAGAATTCAATATCATCGGAAATATATAAACTTGTTGCTTCAATAATTTGACCATCTACTACAACCCATGCATGACAACCAATATCTTTATTATATCCATATTTTATTTTAACATCTTGAAATCCTTCTACTATAAAATATTGTGCTACTAATGCGCTCATTTCACTACAATCAAATTCATCATCTTCATAATTTTCTACCCAATCAGGGAAATTAGCACAAATTTCATTTAAACCTTCTTGTACTGAATAAACTGGCGTAGAATCTTGAATATTCATACCAAATAAACCGAAATACATTAATAATAGGGTAACTAAAAAATTGCTCATAATTTTAACTCCTTTACTTTTAATTTATTTACAATATAATTATAATATAAATATAAAATAAAAGCAAGTAAAAATAAATATTTTATATCCTAAATAAATAAGAAATAGGTAATAAAAAATATTAATAATCCAAACCTATCAACATTATTCCCCATGTAATTATTTCATGAATTGATAGTAGGGGATAAGGGATTAGAGAAATTTTGTTTACAAACCCCTCTAAATTTGTTATATTATGTCTGTGCATTGTTGTTAATTAGTTGTTAGTTGGTTGTTGGGTAAGTTAGTGATTGTGAATTGATCTTGCTTTTTGGGCGAGGTCAATTTGCTGTTATGGGGTAGGGGTTAATTAAGATTTTTCCTCCACTACTTTATTCTCTATTTTCTTATTAATCATTTCCTTAATTTTATCACGTACTTCTGATTTTGACTTCGGTTTTATATAACTTTGACGTGTAGTCTCGGTACTGCGATGATTTCCCATCTCAGCCGCTAAACTCAAATCTCCAGTTTTTTCATAAATACTATTTAAAGATGTTTTTCTTACGCAATGAGCATGAAAATCATTTAATCCAATAATAGTTCCTATATTAGTAATTCTACGCTGAAGTGATCCCTTACTCATTTTATTGTACTGTTTCCCGTAATAACTTAGGAATATAGCATCAACTTCAAGATTATCTAATTCTTTTCTTACTTCAAACCATTCTTGAATCAATAGTAAAGTTTCGTCAGAAATTGACACTTCAACTTTATACCCACGTTTCTCCCTGATATTAGTAAACACACAATTATCAATATCTAGATCACTAATTTTAAGTCTCTCAACTGCACCAATTCTGTTTGCACTGTCTAATAAAATTTCAAATAAAAGTTTATCAATAATATCAAACTTCTTATTATCTTTTAATCCTTCACGGATTAATTCGATTTGCTCATCAGTTAAAAAATATGAGTTGATAATATGTTCATCACTTGCGTATTTCATTCTTTCTAATTTCTTATCAAAAGGATGTCTATCAATTAATCCACGCTTCATTGACCAAAGGTAAAAAGTTGAAACTGCCGCTAATTTGTTATTAACTGTTTTCTTATTATTTTTCAAAGTCTCTACGCAGAAAGAAATAAAACCTTCCATAATGTCTACTGCATTATCAAAAATATCTTGTGAATAAAGATCAATATTATCCCATTCCTCAGATAGATATACCAAAAATTGCATAAAATTTGCTGAATATGTGGCGAAAGTTGTTTCTTCAACATCTTTGTTTTTGATTATATTAGATTTAAGATACTTATTATATTTTTCCTGGTTCGCAGGATTTATTTTTGCTTTACGTTCTTTAGTAAAATATTTTACTTTAGTTATTTTTGCCATTAATTAAACTCCTTTATATTGTTAAATCAAGATAAATCAACACAAAAAGAAAACCCACCGTAAAAAATACAATGGGTATAATCTATGTTGAATACCTGATTAAAATAGAAACTTTTATTAATTTGTTTAAACTACCGTTAAACCCCTCTTTACCAACCCCGTTTTGAGTGCAATCACATGTTTTTTATTTTGCTCCAAACTTTCAACGGTTCGTTGTTGAAATGGCCTACTTACCGAGTACCATTCTGACCCGTATCCCATCTCTATATTAGTGGCAAGTGAATTAGGGGTATTCCAATTTAATTGTGGTTCCGCTCTATTTATAATCTCGATGGTTCCATTTTCAATTAGAGTAGATTCCATTTCATTAATATCACCTAAACCTCTAGAACCTAAATCAAATCCTCTTCTTTTATATATTATGGGGCTTCCTGAATTGTAAATATCTTCCTGTACATGTTCCTGCTCTTCTAATTTTGCGGTTGTTGCAACTTCATCCACCATTGCTTCGTTAACTATGGTTTGGAGATAAGCAATTAAAGAGGATGAATTTGTGAAACTTTTATTTGCCATCTCCATCACTTCCAGCCTTACCATTAGCAGTTTCCCACATCTGTTTCAACATAGGTACTTTATCCCAATTCAATTTATTCACATCTTTTATCAAACTTTTACTTAAAGATTTAAGCTGTTTATCTGTTGGTATTTTCTCAATTAATTTCTCCAATTTACTTGCAACCACATTCCCCAAACTATTACCAATCATAATCTTCTGCGCAATCTCTTTATTAATCATTTCATCTATAAAATCCAAATCATTATCATTAATACAATATAAAATGTTATCAAATAATCCGCTTTTAATTAAAAAATCATAATCTTCTTCTGTGCTTTCATTAAACTGTAAATCAGTATAGAAAGATAAGATATTGATATCTGTAGCTAATTTTTTAAGAAAATAATTGCAAGAAACAATGCCATTTTCATCTACTAATGTTGAAGCATCTATTACTTTTTCACATAGTAATTGTTTGTGTGAAAAAGGGATATAATTTTTAATATTTATTTCACTTATTTTTAAATTTTCATTAACTAGCATATTATAATTCCTCCATATAATTATATTATTAATATAATACTAAACTATTCATAAATTTTTCTATATCATAACTATACCTAACTTTCTTTTTCTTCTGTTCTACCAGAATACAATTATTTCTAAAGAAATTCAAATCTGTATCCATTTATATTATCTTTTAATCCGTTACAACATTCTGAAATATTAGAATGAGATATTTGATATTCTTCCCCTGCTTTTCGTAAACTTTCAAATAATTGACCAGTATTAATACAAATAACTGATTTTTTAGTTTTAGGTTTATAATCGCACAATCCTACTTGACTACCTTTTTTCAAAAGTGTTTTTACTGTACTAGTGTGTATTTTTAACTGCTTTGATATATCTTTTTGTTTAACCCCATTACTATATAAATCACAAACTTGTTTAGTGATATTTGTTAATGCAGAAATATAAATATCATTCCAATTTATATTATTCTCTTGTAATTTTAATATATCTAGCAAACCAGAATTTAAAATACTATTTTTTATCCATGTTGGTTCAGATTTTTCACAATTTAATACAATATAAAAACTAATGTTATTATTTAATGCCAATTGCTTCTTTTGAATATCATTATTTTGTTCTTCTTCCAACGTTCTCTTTTTATTTGCCAGTCTCATAGGTTTATAATGTTGTTCTCCATGTGTTTCAATAATACAACTTACATGTGGAATATAAAAATCATATTTAAACCTATCACACCAATCAAAATCATGTTTTGATAATTCTTTTTTATATAATATGTTTAACTCATTTAAAAAACTAGCCATAAATCTTTCGGGATAAGATATACTATTACCACATTTTTGACAACCAAAACCACTTTTTATTAAATCAGCAATACTTTTATTCTTTTGATACCCACAAATAGGACATTGCATAAGAACTTTTCTGTGATCTCCATATGAATATTTATAAATATCTTCTAAATTAACAAAATACTCTTTATATTCAGGATGTGTAATTGCAATCCGAGTACATTTAAAACACTTTATAGATATCTCATGAGTTGTTATTTTATTAATGTTTTTCAATTCACTTTCATGTATTCCTTTAGGACATTTAAACCAAAAACTTTTACCTGTACCATATGTTATTTCATTGGGGTTACAATTATTTAATTCATAATCCCATCTATCTAATAAATCTTGATTATTGTTTTCTACACACCATTCTTTAAAAGTTATTATAATCACTTCCTTAAATAATCTTCAAAAAAAATCAGAGAAAATAGTTTTAAAAAACTATCCTCCGACATTTAAATTTAAATAATTATTTTATTAATTTATATTTACTACACTTAAAATCTTGAACTTCCTCAATAATTCTTCCTTCAATACTTTTAATAAAAATACTACATCGACCATTTTTATACCTATTGCATGTGAGGCAATTACTTTTAAATATCTGTAACTGTTCGTTAGTAGGGAATATTAACTTATCATAATTTTAGAATGATTATTAATTAATTCCTTATCATAATCTTCTTTATACATCCATCTAAAACCACCTGACGTTAATTGTTTACCCTTACAACATTTACCTATACCATCTGGTGGTGTTTTAGTTATATAATATGCTTCTACGGCAGTTGCATATGTATCTATATAATTGCCATTTAAATTAAACTGTACTACTGCTCTAGCAGAAGGATTTTTTACACCTTTATTAGCTTCACTTCTTTTACGTTTTTGCTCTGGTGTGTATCTTTCTTCATATTTATATTTTTGACTTATAGTCTTTGATATTTTTAATTTATGCTCTTCAGAAAGTACTATTCCTTTTTTTGAATTACTAATTTTTAATCTAGTTTCTTCGGATGCAATTTTGCCTTTTTCCGAATTACTAATTTTATTCTTATGTTCCTCTGAGAAATGAAGACCAGTATTAGTTCCTCCTCCATAAGCTATATTATAGTAATTATCATCAACAACAGCATTATGATTATTTATAACTTCAATTTCTAAATCATTTAATTCTTCTTTTGAGTATGCGATTGCAATAATTTCTCTTATAAAATTTTCTTTTTTATATTTTTTAATAGCATACTTCAATCTTTTCCCACTACCCAAATAATTTTTCCAATGACGATCAAATATCTTTTGCCCTATATATTTTTTACCATTAACCATATTGGTAGTTATATAAATAAAACCATAAGGATTTGTTATATTTATATTATATTTCATTAATATTCTACCAATATTTCTGTACGAGGATGTTCTTTATCCCATCCACATTTTATAGTTAAAGTATGTAAATGCTTATAATCATCATCAATTATGAAATTACCTTCCGCTAAACCATCTAAAATAAATTTGGGAGATAAATTATCATTATCATGTCTCGCCTTGGTTTTGAAGTAGTATGTAAATGTCATTGCACATGATTCAATATTCATATTGCTGAAACCATAATCTTCAAGTAACCACATAATAAAATCTTTCCACGCCTGTTTTAATCCATTCATTTGTGGACGTTTCATTATAAACCATTTATTTATTGACGGATGATGAGGAGATTCTATAGGCTCTTTCTTTCGTTTAGGATGTAATGCAAAATAATATTTATTATATTTATTTAATGTATTATTATCTATTGTGATTAGTAATTGATTAATAATAAACAAACTCCTTTCAAAAATGATTCACAGAAACAGGAATAGGGGATATAAGTTTTAATATTTGTTCTGAATCTACTTTCTCACAAGACTGTTTAAAATCTTCTTCAAACTTTTTACCTTCATTTTTTGCCATTAAAATTTCCTTTCATTCTTAAAAATCCACAAAAAAATAACCCCTTTAAAATGGAGTTTGTGGGATTAGGTATTTACTTCATTACCAAAGAATGGTTTGGTTTTGATATGGGTAGAAAATATAAACGAGAGGTAATATATTTATAATTAAATAAACATAAAACCTCTCATATTTATTTTACAATTTTAATTAACTAACAGTAACATTTATTTCTAAAGTAACTGTATTTTTAGAAGTAATAACACAACTAACAACTGAAGTTCCAGAACCTTCGCTTGTTATTATCCCCGTATGTAAACCTACAGTACAAGTAGCGGTTGTCCCTGATGTGAATGAAAGGTCTGCTACAGGTGCCCTAAAAGGAGCATCACCATTATTAGGAATAGCCCATATTACAGGAGTACTAGTTCCAGGGTGAGTAATAGCAATACTATTATCTTCTGTGGCAAGAGCAAAAACATTATCGTACCAATTTGCACTATCAATTATTTCTGTAATAGTTGCATAATAACCAGAATTTGCGGCAGTAGTATTATAAGCCAAAGCCATACCTTCTAATGGAGTTTGAGAAACACCAGAAGAAGTCATAGATATTTCCTGACTACCCGCTATCTGGAATCTTGGAATTTCTATTTGAACATTACCAATGACACTTGCTCCAGCAGCACTAGATTCTTCAGAACTTGCTAACTGAGCATCTAATATAAGTCTAACAATAGAGGGTAAGAAATTAGCATTAACCTTAACATATCTTGCAGAAGCATCATCAGCAAAATACTGAACAGTTACTACATCATTTTCTGCTCCTCCAGAAAGTGTAAATGATTTTGTAGAGAAAGTTACTTTGGTTGTTAATCCATCAGCATCAGTAACATATCCATAAACATCAGAACCACTTATATCAGGAGTTAAAATAGGCGTTCCAACCACAGAACCAGTACCACCCGATCCTAAAATAACTGTTTCTTCAACCCATACATCACTTCCTGTAACAATAGTAGAACCTACGTTTGCTGCAATTGCATTTAATGAAAATTGAATATCTGTTAATTTTGCATTTAATCTACCTGAATGATAATAAACATATTGTAAAGCATTACCTTGACCACCAGATACTTCTTGGTTACTAGTAGAAATAGTTATTGAATCATCTAACATTGTTTTACTTTTAAATATTACATCACCTGTTGAAATGTTCAATGCTGTAACATTTGCTACACCAACAACAAATTTTTTTGACATCTATATTCCTCCTCTGTTTAATTAATTTGCTTTACTTTGAATTTTATTTTTTAATTGATTGAAATCCACCATCTTATTAGCAAATTTATCAATAGATATATCGCTCATCCAATGATCAATTTCTTCTTTAAAACTAACAAGACCGCTCATAGAAGCGGTTTTGTAAATTTCATAATGCATTTTATAATCTACTCTTTGAAGAATTTTTGAAAATTTTCTAACAGTTAAATTTTTAATTTGTTCTAAATTAAGAGGGGTACTAATCAATACACAAATAATTTGATCTTCAAGAGAACCTATTTTCTTTTTATGTTTATTCATAAATTCTTCTGTTTCTCTCAATGCTTTTTCAATTTTTGGATCAATATATGTATCATCATAATTAGGCATATTTTGATGTAAAATTATATTTTTAATTTCATCAAAATCATTCTTATTCAATATTTGCTCAAAAATACTTTCATCTTCTTGTTCTACTCCTAAAATTAAAATAACTTTATTATTTTCATCTCTTATATATTTAATATTATCATTTGTAACTCCACAACATAAATTTAATAAATCACATAATAATACACTATAATATACACCATTAGAATCATTATCTATAAGATGAAAAAGAAAATCTAAATAACTCATGCTTATAATTTTAGGATCAGGTATTTTATTTTTTTCAATAGAAATACAATTTACACAAGTAAAAAAACGCATATAATCTTTCATTGTTACTGGATTTATATAAAAAATTTGTTTTTCTATTTCTTTTTGCAATTTATTTAATTGAATTTGCGTTTCCTCGTTTATATCTGATTGTGTTAATTGTATTTCATTAATTTGTTGTTTTATTATTTCTATATTCTTTTTTGCGGTTTCTGTTATATAAGGGATAGAATCGTCATAAATATAATAATTTTCATAAATATTTATATTTTGATTATCCATTATGTTGACCTCGTTTTTAAATACATGGTATATCCCGTAAAAGAATCATTAAAATATCTTAATGAAATTGGTCTATCTACAAAAGTTAAAACCCCTATACCACCTACGTCTTGCCCATTTAAAGACTCTAACAATAATTTAATAATAGTAGTTGGTCTACGTTTCCCATTATCTAATCGCCAGAGATCATTGTGAACAACGATGTCGAAACCTATATGAATGTTGGTGAGGTAGATATTTTCAGGTTTGAAACTACTATGGTAAATTCTAAGCTCACTACGTTGATCTGTTATTGTAAGATTATTAAACGGTTGAAAGAATACTCTCGTTTCAGAAATATCATTATCTTGGTTTATAAGTTCATATCGTTCAGATTCAGTTATCGGCTGTAATAGAGCGTCTGTAGTGTTAAATTTAAGACATCTCATTAAATCAAGATTGTCAACAATTTTTATAGCTATATTGGTTAAGATATTATCTAAATTATCTAGTTGAATTGATTCTGACATGG
>Ga0172381_10003017_pt1 | contig 18133 bp, 18 predicted proteins | sample Leawel6488metaG_FD_119754 | JGI IMG/M metagenome (GOLD analysis project Ga0172381, IMG submission 119754) | Leachate microbial communities from a municipal landfill in Southern Ontario, Canada - Leachate well 64-88 metaG | ecosystem: Engineered > Solid waste > Landfill > Unclassified | place... | reverse complement strand
CAGTCTCATGACCTCCGGACAGGCGGCGGATACGCTCTCCGTACTCCCGCAGGAGGAGGCGCGCATCATCCTGCCGCTCATCCGCGAACTTCGGCCTGAGCACGCCAAGAAGATCGAGGCCATTCTCGGCAAGCAGGAGGAACATGTGGTGAATTACACGACCTCCCGCATCATCCGGGTCAGCCATCATCTGACCGCACAGGAGGCCCGTGACCGGTATTTCGAGAATGCCAAAGGCAAAGAGGTGATCATGTACCTCTATGTCGTGGACGATGACGCCCGTCTCATCGGCGTTCTGGATCTGAAAGAACTGCTCATCACCGACCCGTCTAAAGTACTGAAGGATGCGATGATCGACCGGATCATCACTCTCAAGCAGAATAGTTCCCTCAAAGATGCTCTCGAGCTTTTCAACCGCTACGACTTCCGCGCACTTCCAGTAGTCGACGGAAACGGGGTTCTGCTCGGTGCCCTGACGCACCGCGACGTGATCAGCCTGCGGCACAGATTCTGGGATTAGGCGCGAAAGGGCCACCTACGGTGTCCCTCTCGCCCCTCGACAAGCTCGGGGCGCCCTGAGCGATAGTCGAATGGGCGCGAACTCACCCTTCCCTCAACGGTTGCGCTCCACCCCGCACTCTTGCGAAGCAAAAGTGCGGGGTTCGGCACAGATTATTTCATTACTGCAGGATCGGCATCTGCGGGTCACGGCGGCTGCGGAAGAATTACTTTTTTCATCTTGCGGAGGCGCTGGAAGCAGCACAGCAAGAAGAAGAGGATCCGGAGAACACGAAGGGCTGATTGGTGATGGCGCCCGAGAAATGAAATGTTTTCACCACGCTGTTCCGACATATCCGCAGAACAAGCGCAATTGGCAGCAAATGGGAAGTTCCGTACGGTACGTGATGATCATTCCCCTTTTCTTCCATGGCTCTCTCTCCTCTTCACTGGCGACGGTACACGGCGGAGCTGCTTGGTACTGCGACACTGACATTCGCAGTCCTCGGTTCCATCCAGCAGCAGACGGCAACACCGTTCGTCGCCGGCCTCGTACTGCTCCTCATGGTGTACATCTTCGGTCCCGTGAGCGGCGCTCATGTGAATCCCGCCGTGACGGTGGGGCTCTGGAGCATCCAGAAAATCAAGACGCCCGAGGCTCTCGCCTACATCGCCTCCCAACTGGTGGGAGCGGTCGCGGCACAATTTCTCTTCGTCTACCTGGTCGGCGGCCTCCCGCAGGTTCCCGTGACCCCCGGCTGGGGAGTCGCCCTCGCCGAGGCACTGGGCGCGTTCTTCCTGCTGCTCGGCATTTCTGCCGTCGTGCACGGCAAGGTGCAATCCGCCGCAAGCGGCCTCGTGATCGGCTGTTCGCTCCTGCTCGGCATCCTGCTGGCCTCGCTCATGAGCAACGGCGTCCTGAATCCGGCCGTTGCATTGGGTCTGCGCTCCTACTCGCTCCCGTACCTGATCGCACCGTTTGTCGGTGCCGTGGCCGCGGTGTATCTGTATCAGTGGATGACAAAAGAGTAAGACTACATGACATTGGAATAGGGCTGACATGCGTCGGCTCTATTTTTGTAGTACGGAAAACGGCCTACAGATCCCTCACATACAGTTTTTCAATGGCCTCGATGATTTTGCTCATGCACAAACCGTTCACATGCCTTCCGTCTTTTTTGAGATGCCGCCGCGTGTCCGACCTGCCGATTTCATAGGCCGGAAAGTAGAAAATATCCTCTCTGCCGCTGTGCTGTATCACGTCATACACCACTGACTGCAGAATGGATTTGGAAAATCGGTCTGCGATGTAACCGCCCAATTCCTCCCGAAACGAAACATGTAGAGCAACCGGTGAAACCGACAGCAGTATTTTCTTGCCTTTGAGACGATCCACAATCGCCCGTACGTCGGCAAGAACGTCCTGATAAGACAAATCATAAAATTCATGGATGTGGGGATCGTAGACTTCATCGCACGGTGTCATGCAAAAGGTCGCCCGGTTATCCCGTCTTCTGAATGTTTCGGTCAGACCAAGACTGACGAATGCCACTTCGGCATCCATAAAAATACTTCGGCAGTGTTCGTGATGCGCTTGGAGCGCTGCATCCGCCTCTTCTATGCTTCGACCCAAAAACACCGGCCCCACGTGGCTTTGAAAGTTCCTGTACGGGTCAAAATATTCGCCGTGCATGACCCAGTATTTTTCGGGCTGTGTTTCGAACGTTCGATCAAGAGAACGATCCAATGCCTGTCTGATCGATCGGGAATGATACAAAAGTCCCCAAGGGGCATCGAGGACACGATACTGATGATGCAACAGGCTCTGCTTCAGCTGTTGCGCAAAACAGCAGCCAATGACCATGATTTTTGTCTGTCGATCCATGATTTTTTTTCCGCAAAATCCCTTCAGAATGTCCTGCACGGACGGCGCTATTTTCTGCGGATAAAAGGCGGCATGCCTGAGAATTTCTCTGCGCGTTCCGATTCGTTTCTGTGCTTCCTGCCATGCCGGCCCGCATTTCCGGAGAAAGACGGAAACAACGGCATAGACCTTTCCGCTCCCCAATCGCCTCATCAGGTAATAGGTTATGCGGGACGGAACGGATTGATGATCTTTCCTCACCATGGCACTCACTCTACAACGAATGGAGGAAGTGGATAACTTTCTCTTGCTGAGACGGTCAACCCGCATTCCTTTTCATGAAGAAATGTTCATTCCTGACGTAGGAGAAGATAGAATGAAATCCGTGCGATGGCGTTTCACCCTCTTCGGCTTCTGTCTGCTGCTCGCGGCCTGCGGGTCCGCCCTCACGGGGAATGTGACCGGAAGCGGCGAAACCATACCTCCGTACGCCGCTCTCCCCTCCTCCGTTGCGCCGATACCGGAACAGGTTCCATCCGAGCTCTCGATCGCGCACTTCGCCCACATGCGACTGGAAGGAACCGACTTTGCCCTCGGCGATATTTTGGAAGAGAACACCGCCTACACGCGCTACGCCATCACCTACAAAAGTAACGGGCTCACGATCAGCGGTATCATGAATATCCCCAAAGGGAAGGGGCCGTTTCCGCTCATCATCCTCAATCACGGGTACATCGCACCTTCGGTCTACACGCGGGGACGAGGCCTGAAACGCGAACAGGACTATCTGGCGCGGCAGGGCTTCGCCGTGCTCCACACCGATTACCGCGGTTTTGCAGCATCGGACCCGAGTCCCGACGTGCGGGAGGTGTATGACGCAGCGATCGAGTACAGCATGGACAGCGCCAATGCCATCAACGCCGTTCGGGCTGCGAATCTTCCACAGGTGGATGCGGAGCATGTGGGGATGTTGGGCCACTCGCTCGGCGGCGGGGTGACGCTGAATATCGCCGTTGCGCATCCGGATCTCGTGAGCGCGTTCGTCCTGTACGCCCCCGTCTCGAGTGACGCGTGGGAGAACTTTACGCGCTGGAGGGACAGGCGTGATGACAAAGACCGTACGCTCTCTGTTTTGGGAACGCGGGAGGAAAATCCGCAGGCTTGGGACGCTCTCTCTTCCCTGAGCTCCCTCAAAAACATCGCCTCCCCCATCCTGCTCTTTCAGGGAACCAAAGACAGCGATGTGCCGCCTGAGTGGTCCGATTTTCTGGATGCGAAGCTGAAGGCGCTGAACAAGGACATCACTTATGTTTCGTACGAAGGCGAGAAGCACGAATTCATCCCCAAGTGGGACGATTTCATGCAGCGTACCACTGCCTTTCTGCGCGAGCAGCTGACGGTAGAATGAGCCTATGCGATTGCGCCCCACTCTCTTCGGCCTCTGTCTGATCCTCACGGCCTGCGGATCTGTCCCGACGACACCGGCCACGCAGCATTCCTCCGCCGGATCACAATCGTCGCAAATCGCGAAGCAGAAAACATGGGTTGCGCCGATCGATCGCGCTGACGAGCGCGTGACCAAGAAGCCTTTCGGCATCTTCATCACTCCCGAAAATTCCCCTGTGCAGCCGGAAAAGTTCAAGGGCTACCACACGGGTACGTACTTCGAACTTCTGCCGGGAGAGACGCCTCATGCGGTGACGGTGCGTGCCGCCTGCGCGGGTCCACTCATCGCTAGGCAAACCGTCAGCGGCTATGGCGGCGTGGCGATTCAGCGCTGCACCCTGAATGGCTCACCGGTCACGGTGCTCTACGGCCACCTCTCGCTCGCCTCTGTAACTACCCCGCTCAACCAAGACCTGAAGCCGGATGACCGCATAGGAGTATTGGGCACGGGATTCAGCACAGAAACGGACGGCGAACGCCCGCACCTGCACTTTGCCATCCATCACGGAGCCCAAGTGGAGTTGAAAGGCTACGTGCAGACAAAAGAGGAATTGGACGGGTGGGTAGATGCAGAGACGGTGCTGGGGCTGTCATTGTGATAAAATCCCCGCATGGAGAAAGAATCGAATCTTGCTTATATTGATGGGCAAAACTTGCACCTTGGCACAACGCAGAATGGCTGGAAGATCGACCATGCGAAATTCAGAACATACCTGAAAGATAAATATCACGTGGATGAAGCCTATTATTTTCTCGGGTATGTTTCGGAAGAACAACAGATTCTCTACAGCAATCTGCAAAAGGCAGGCTTCATCGTCCTGTTCAAGGAACATATCTCTACTCTGAAAGGCACAAAGAAGGGCAATGTCGATACCGATATCGTTTTTGAAATTATGAAAACAATTATTGAGAGAAAAGATTTCAGCAAGATTCTTCTTGTTTCGGGTGATGGCGATTATAAAAAAGTTGTGGATTACCTGATCAATAGAAATATTTTCAAAAAGATCCTGTTTCCCAATAGAAAATTTGCATCCTCGCTCTATAAGAAAATCAGCTGGCAGTACTATGACTCTTTGGATAAAGAAGCCCTGCAACACAAAATCGGGTACACACAAAAGAAAAGGGAACCTTAGGCACTGACACCGTTCGGGTCCCAATTCGTATGGATACACACACAGTATATCTTTTCTGTAAGCCCCCGCAAGATATCTTCTGCTCTTTTGGAAGGCACTCTAGAAGGAATTGGCCGGGGGGGGGTGCGGAAACAATGTTTCGGTAAAGCAAATCGCCTGAGACCCGCTGTACCGGAGGAAGATCCCTATGCTATCGTCTTCGGCGCATTGGGGAGCCCACCTTCGCCCGCTTCGCGGGACTACGGTGGGCGAGCGCCCATTCCTGCTATCATCGTTACACGTTGGGGAGTCGCCAAGTGGTAAGGCACCTGCCTCTGGAGCAGGCATTCGGGGGTTCGAATCCCTCCTCCCCAGCCAAAGCATTATTCTCGAATTGTAGCCTAGCTATTTTTCGAGTTTCTTTCTTAGATCCTCCCATTCCCTGTGTAGTTCAGTTCCCTTAATAGAAAATTGCATTTCAATATTTTGCTTGTGACTTAGAGCAGACCATTTCTCATGGAATGTAATCATCGCTTCCATCCAAACTTTTGCTTGAGGGTTTTCCTCCGAAAGGACTTTTATATCCAATGCATCAGCAATTTCTTTAATTGCAAAAAAGAGTTTGGTAATGCAGATCTCTGCAATCATAACTTTATGGCTAAGATCCTCTTCTCTTGAATCTGGTATTGGAAGTACGGAATAACTATCCTCGTTAATTCTGGTCGAGGATGCGTCATGAAATGCAGAGGCCAATGTTGGATGCTTAAGACGGCAAAGCCACTTGTAAGATATGTAATCACACAAAGTTTTATAACGTAATCGATCGCTATCTAAATTCACGCTATCTCTTAGGGCCGACATCTCACACATTTTAATAACCTTCCATGGAATATCTTTTTCACTGTCGCCTTTAGATTCCCAGACCAGTTTTGCGCGCTCGACATCTCTGGCCGAAATTATGATGACGAGGGAATTTTCGAATAGTGAAGCAGCAATACAAGCAGCTTGTGCTGAGTATCCCATTTCTAAAAGCTCCCTAATACAACGCATGTCTTTTAGAATTCTTTTTAAGAATAGTCCGGCTACAACTAGATTAATTGGCGCATTACTTTTTCCTTTGATTGTTACAACTTCTGTACCAAGCTCAATCAGTTCTTCTATCAACATATTGTAATCATTTAGTTGCTTTGAAATTTTTACTCTTGATACAAACTCCATTTTTAAAATTCTTCTGAAGAGACCCTTTGATTTTGGTTCACCCATATTGGCCAATATTGTAAATCATCAACGTTGAATTGAGTAATAATCTTTATTAAATCGTCCACCAGTCCCAGCCATCCGGCTTCGTCTGTCGCAGCGTTTCTGCGTCAAGACTACGCTGCGATTTGACCATGCGCGCATGTAAAGACAACCGCTGCTGTCAGCCGTTCTGGCATCTGCAAAATTCAAAGAGATTGAATTTGCTTCACCGGAAGACAAGGGATAAATTTTCACCTTTTGCTCACTATGGAAAGCACCAGCTACACGCAGGAAAGAGGTGAGAACCCCCGCATCGCGATGGTGGGGATGTTCGGGGGCATGTGGAAAGAGTACAACCCTGGCTGCTTCTGGACAGGCTACAAGACATACACCGAAATGCAGCAGAGGTTCCCCCGTTCCCGCATCGACGCGTATTCGATCGACAACAAGATGCAAGGCGCGCACATGGTACGGGAGAACCCCTATGGTTTCCTTCCGATTCGATTCTTCCCGCGCGAGCTGCAGGGGGACCTGTTGGAACGCGTGCTCCCCCGCTACGACGCGGTCATCATTGGCGGGGACATCGTGTGGGGCGGGGACGACGTGGTGGAAGATAACCCCATCTTCTTCGCGCAGTCGCCGTCGTTCCTCGAGCGGAAGAAACCTGCCCTACTCTTCAACTGCGTCCATACGTTCTACGACGACACGCACATCCATGCAATGCAGGAAACATTTCGAAGTGCTTGTGCACGGGCGAGCTACATTTCCGTACGAACCGATGCCATTCGGTGCCGGTTGGAGCGCTTGGGCATCCCGCAACCAATTCATCACGTGCCGGACATCGTGCTGGACTGCGATCTCCGCCCGTTCCGACAGATCCGTCCCCGGCCGGAAACCTCGAAGCCGTCGCTGGGCATCTCCATCCGGGCCCGGCTGGCGGACGGGCTCATCCGATTCCTTGAACGCTCCGACCTGCATGACTACGAAGTATCCCTCTTCCCTTTCAGCAGACAGTATAACAATCTGGAAACAGTTAAACGCGTGAAGGCCGCTTTCCGTGAGCGCTACCGGTATGTCGAGACGTACGGCGACCCCGTGGAGAGCTTCCTCCGTGTTGGCGATTTCGATGCAGTCATCACCGACACACTGCATGGGATCACCGCTGCGATTCTGCAGCAGGTGCCGTTCATCAGCATCGATGTCGAGCCCGAGCAGACATCGCGCAAGGACCAGCAGATGGAGGCATTGGGCATCGGAAAGGAGCGGAACATCCGCCTCAACGGCTCCGACGCGACGGGACTGGAACGGATAGCCGACAAGGTGCATGGTCTGCTGAAGGAACCTTGCGTCGTCGACGCGGAGCGGCTGCTCTCCGTCCGCCAAATCATCCGAACCCATTTCGATGCTATGGAAAGTACCATCCGCGCGCAATGCACGGAGACGTGAGTACCCCCTCACTCCCGCAGCGTGGCGATGAGTCTCGATCCGTCAAGAAAGAGATCAAGCGCATCGTTGACATTGGTCACAATGATGTCGGCGGCATTCAGTGTTTTCCTGTGGGCTCCTTCGCCCTGGAGAGCGGCGATGCCGACATGAGCATTCTCGACCATCAAGAGATCGATGAGGCCGTTGCCGATGCTGGCGCAATGTTCCGCTCCGAATCGATCGACAATCGCCCCCTTATCCGCCCCCGTCGGTGTGAAGATGAATTCAATGCCGAGTTCTTTCGCCAGCGCGGCCGCGTCCCCGCGCGTATCGCCCGAGAGGAGAATGAGGCGATATTTTTCGCGAAGCTGTGCGATCCTCCCCCTCACACCCGGAACAAGATTCTTCCCCACCCGCAGCGTCCCGTTCAGATCGAGGAGAATCGTTTCAATGTCCATGGGGCCGGCGCCGGGAATGTCAAAGTGCATGCCGCGAAGATCGAAAGAAACGCGAGGAAAAAGGTAAGGTACTCCATATTCCCAAGATTAAGCAAGACCCATTCTTAGCCAAAATGGGCGATTCAATGACAAATGCCGAGAATATCTTCCTTGCGTATTGAAAAATGGCTCTCGGCAACTTATTTGATTAACTCAGCAGCTTCAGAAAGAGATGAAACCGTATGCATCGGACGCTCGGCATCATCACTTGGCTCCTCGCTTGCGAACTTCCCATTGCGAAACCAAATCGTTGTCATTCCGCAACCGTTTGCATGCCGGATTTCTTCCTTCACACGATCACCAACTGCGAAGAATCTCGTCCCCTCTGGACACAGTAAAACGCAGGATTTGTAGTCATCTGCCGACTTGCTCTGATTTACCACTATTTTCTTGAAATAAGGAACAAGACCTAATTGCTCAATTTGCTTTCTGCGTTCGTCATCACCCTTAGCGATGAGAAATAGCGTCACTCCTTTTTTCTGAAGCATTTCAAGAACCGCTTTTGCTCCGGGCATCAAACCAACCGCGTCCGGATCGAAGATCGTCCTGTTGTAGTCGAAAATGACGGCGATTTGACTCATAGCAATTGAATTATATGACAGGAGCGTTGATGGAATCAACCATAGCGTGGATATAGTCGGTATTTTCGCAAAGCGTAGCTTTTGCCGTAAGCAGTTTCCCATCACGAACTGCGTAATACGGCGTAAATCGGACTCTGCCACGCATTTCTTTCATTGCCCGTGCATGGAAGTCGAAATACTTATGAGTAAAATCCGTGCCTTTGCGAAACTGCTGGAGCACGTAGAGATTGTCAGTGTCAGCGAGTGAGGCATTGATCGTCTCTCTGCATTTATCTTGTGAGAGTTTCTCCAAAAAAGTGACACCCTTTGCCCATGAACTTTGTGCGGAAAAACCGGAAGTTTTTAGCACGAACATCCTTTGCTTCCTGCTCAGTTTGGCAACGTCGCTCCACGAGGAAATTTCAAAGGGGAATGAGGGAGGGTGTTGCGGATCTAGGACCCATGTAGGAGGAATAATCTTTTGCAACACGGTGAAGTTTGCTCCGAGCCGCTGTTGCAAATTTGATTGCAATTCCGGTTCCCACAGCATGGCCATCAATGCTTTCTCTTCCAATTGCGGCTTGCAGGAAGGGAATATCCTCTTCCCGGCTTGCTGCAACAAGGCAGCCACCTTGTGATCGCGTGTCGCTTCATGCAGATAGAACCCTCTGTAAAGAGCATCCACTCTCCTTCCATTGCTCGAAATTTCATCGTCGTGGAGTTCCAGATCATCGACCATCGCGACGGAGGCATCGACACCGCTCGCTCTGAAGTTGTCTGCGAGGAATGCGAATTGGCCTGCATATTTTTTCGTGTAGTCAGTCAGTGCGAAGCAGAGGTGCCGTCCCTTTGCCTCTGTACCCAGGGTCTCTCGGAGGAATGTATCCGGAAAGGCGTCGGGATTCACCATCGTGTTCTTGCCCACTCGTGTGTAGGAAACGTTCAGAAAGTGCGAGAGCGCGAGGCCGAATGGCGACGTTTCGATTTCCGTGACGACAGGGTCTCCATCGGTGAGCACAAAATCCGGCCTCAGAAAAATATGACTTGGTATGCTCTCTCTTAGAGACTGAACCATAGAATCAGGTTTGTGGTGGTCCAGATATTTCCTCCAGCGATGGTCGGCTGGCAGCTCGGCGAGGAGGGATGCGCAGGCCTTGTAGTATTCCGTGATAGCTCTTCCGTATACGGTAATGGAATTCCTCACATTCTCCGGCAACACAAAGGGTTCCGGAGAAACTCGGAAAGGAAGTCGGGATTCTGGATGGACACGATCCTGGTGCGTCGATTCATAAAGATGGTGCTTTCCTACGTCTCTGTTAATCCCTTCCAATGCAAGGAGCTCCTGCGTAAGCGCAGAATCGTTCTGCTCCATGGCGCATGCCAGTGTGGCCTGTAGGCGTAAATGGAAGTGCTCGTAGTTGCCCCTGTACATCTCGTACGAGACATGTGCCGAAGAAGTGTGGGGCATACTTTCATCGCCGTCTTTTTCTGAAGTGCTGAATTCCATGAATAAGAAGGAAAAGGGAGGGGGGCGGATGCCGCCCCTCTCCGTCGATCTTTCCTCGGCCACATACAACCGTGTATTACACCAGCTGACTCTCTCTTCCAAGGAGGAGGAGGAACAAAGCCATTCGAACGAGCACACCGTTGGCCGATTGACGGAAGTAGGCTGCATTGGGCATAGAGTCCAGATCCGTCGACAGTTCACTCGTACGAGGCAATGGATGCATGATCGTGACATCCTTCTTGCACTTCTCCGTAACAATCTTGCGGTTCAGGACGCACAGATCCTTGATCGTCTCGAACTCCATTTTGTCTTCAAAGCGTTCTTCCTGAATACGTGTCGAGTAGACGACATCGGCACTCCGTACGCCGGTTTCGAGATCGTCTGTCAGTGTGATGTCGAATCCCTTGCTGCGGATTTCCTGTATGAGGAGATCGGGCATCTGCACCTGCGGAGGCGCTATGCAAACGTAGTTGACGCCCTGATACAGCGTGAGAAGCTTCGCGAGCGAGTGCACGGTGCGTCCGAACTTCAGATCGCCGACGAATGCGATTGTTGATCCGTTGACGACCTTCCTCTCCTCAAAAATAGTGAAGAGGTCGAGGAGCGCTTGCGTCGGGTGTTCGCCAGCGCCGTCCCCCGCATTGATGACCGGGATGTCCGCGTAACGAGCAGCTTCCTGAGCAGCTCCGATCTGCGGATGGCGTATGACCAAGGCGTCACAGTAGTCCTTGATCACAGTGATCGCGTCGGACAAGGATTCCCCCTTGTCCATGGACGAGAATGCGAAGCCGGTCGTACTGTTGACCTGCCCGCCGAGGCGCATGAATGCACTGGCGAAACTCATGCGACTACGCGTGCTGGCTTCGAAGAAGAGGTTCCCGAGAATGGCACCTTCAAGGAGCTTGCACTTCGTCTCGCCTTTCGCGATTCCACGCATGCGATGAGCAAGTGTAAAGAGTGTGGTAACATCAGCAAGGTCAAACTGGTTGACCGAGATTATGTCACTTCCGTGGAAGTTCATGACTTCCTCCTTTCACATATAGAGGGTTGTGGCCGAAATTGGAAAGAGCGCCTGTTCATGTGAACAGGACAGTTCACAATACTCTATTTCTGAATACTGTCAATATTCTCTTAATTGCAGGTTTGGCTTCCAGAAGCGGGAAATTAGATTTCCTCATATTATCTGCAAGAATTGCTGCAATTACTACATCACCCGCTCCAGATACTTCACCAGTTCCACCCAATTCGCCTTCCTGAAATCATCGGCCAGTCCCAGCCCAGTTGAATTCGAATCAAGCAAGGACCCCGAGCCTGCCAAGGGGGACATAGCGAGACCGAAGATACTTGGTCATCTGCATATCATGAACGACATTCATTCTTTCCTGCCCAAAGAACATCACGGAGGCCGCTGCGCACGAGCAATTCGGCATTGAGAATCGCCGCACCTGCAGCGCCCCGAATCGTGTTATGCGAAAGGACAACGAATTTGAAATCAAGAACGTCGCTCTCCTGCAATCTTCCCACGCTCACCGTCATGCCATGGCCGAGGTCGCGGTGCAGCCGCGGTTGCGGATGGGAATCGTCCCGCAGATAGATGATCGGTTGATCCGGAGCCGAGGGAAGGTGAAGATCTGCAATCTCCGGACGAAAATTCTGCAGTACTTCTTCGACGTGCTGACGGGTCGCCCGACGGCGCAAGCCGACTTTCACGCAGGCAATGTGTCCGTCGATCACCGGCACACGGTTGCACTGGGCGCTCAGGCGCATGTCCGCCGCTTCGATTCCCTGATCGGTCAGCGTTCCGAGAATTTTCTTAGGCTCCGTCGCCAGTTTCTCCTCTTCGCCATCGATGAACGGGATCACATTGTCGATGAGATCCAGACTCGGAACACCGGGATAGCCCGCTCCCGATGCCGCCTGTAAAGTCGTGATATCCGCCGCCTCAACGCCGAATGCATCATGCAGCGGTTTCAACGCCATCACCACCCCGACCGTGGAACAGTTGGGATTCGTCACGACACATCCTCTCCCGAAGGGTTGCCGCGTGATGAGATGCAAATGCCCCGGGTTCACCTCGGGGATCAGAAGCGGAACATCGCGGTCCATGCGATGGTTCTTCGCGTTCGATACGACGGCGTGTCCCGCCTCCGCAAATGAGCGCTCGATGGGACCGGCGACCGCGGAATCCAATCCGGAGAGAGCGATGGTTCCTTCGACATCGGGATCACATGTCTGCACTCTCATCTGCGCGATACTTGGATCAAGCGGCGTCGGCAGGCGCCAGCGGGCGGCTTCTCCGTACGGTTTTCCCGCAGAGTGCTCCGATGCACAGAGAGCGGAGATCCTGAACCATGCGTGACGGGAGAGCCGCTCGATCAGGCGCTGCCCGACCATGCCCGTCGCTCCCAGAATCACGACGGAGATGCGATCGGATGATGGGGGAAGATGATTCATACGGAGGAAGAGGAAAGGAAGGACGCTGACGAAGAAAGTGCCGGGAATGGGATCAGGTTTTCGCGTTCCAGAAGCGCAATCAACTGGTCCCTGAATTCTTTGTCCATGGGACAGAGCGGCAGACGGAAGACTTCTTGAATAGCGCCGCGCACCGCGAGCGCGGTTTTGATGGGGAGAGGATTACATTGCAAGAAACATCCTTTCATGAGCGGGAGCAGTTGCTCATGCAGCTCGCCTGCGCGACGCAGATGATCCTGCGCATTCCTCCCCTCTCTTGCGCGAAGAAGGTGTTCGACCAATGCGCGCACCCGCCCCGGCAGGAGATTGGAAAGAACGGAAATGACGCCCCGCGCGCCCTGCTGCATCGCTTCATGGGTACGATTGTCATCGCCGGACAAGACGGAGAAACGTTCGTCCGTGCCACGGATGACCCGCTGCAACTGCCCCATGTCACCGCTCGCCCATTTGAGTCCCACGATAGTGGGACGCTGGCTCAATTCGATGACCGTTTCGGCGGTCATGCCCGATCCGCAGCGACTCGGGACGTCGTAGAGGATCGCCGGAAAATCGGGAACGGCATCCGCCACGGCGCCGAAGTGCGCTCGCACGCCCGTTTGCGTCGGTTTGTTGTAGTACGGATGGACGAGGAGTGCGGCGTCCGCCCCCTGGTCGCGCGCCAGTTTCGTCCGGCGCACGGTTTCACGCGTGGAGTTCGTGCCCGTCCCGACGATGAGCGGAAAGTGCTCCCCAACCTGACGGCGGCAGAACGCGGTCAATTGTTCGCGCTCGCCTAGTTCAATGGTCGGGCTCTCACCCGTCGTGCCGAGCAGAACGATGCCACAGCGATGACGGACCTGCTCTGCGATGAGGCCTTCCAACGCCGGCCAGTCGATCGCGGTACCGTCGGCCGTTTCACGAAACGGGGTGACGAGAGCGGTGTACGTACCACAGAGACACTTGGGATCAGCCTCGGGGGACGTAAGCCGTCTGCCATTCTGCGGCCGGTCAATCATGGATGCATTGAGCATGGAAAAGGGGGAACGCGCGCATAGTCCGGAGGAATGGGAACAAAGTGAAATTTCTCTATAAAATAGATATATTCTCAGTATTATTGTTATAATTACAACATGATGACTCTCTCAGACACCATCCGGGACATCGTCGCGGATAACCCGTTTCTGCAGTTTGGTCTGCGCAAACGTCTGTTCAATCTCTCACAACTCAGCAAAGAACTGAGAGCGCTCGTGGAGGTACGCGCGAAGAAGGACGTGCGCAATAGCGCGATCCTCATGTCGCTCTCGCGCATGCAACGGACCCTGCAGAAAGAGACGCCGAAGTACGAAGGAATCCGTGCGAAAAAAATGACGATTCAGACGGGGCTCTCGGTGTATACGTTTGCAAAAACGAAGGATGCTCACGCGGGGGTGCATACCCTCTTCGCCGCGCTGCAGAAAGAAAACGGCTTCATGACGATCAGCGAGGGAGCGCAGGAGATCACCATTATTCTGGAATCCTCTTTTGAACCATTGGTGAAACGGTTCATCCCTCAAAAACCCAAACACCACCTCAGCGGTCTTGTGGCGCTGGGTCTGACATTCAATGAAGCGTGGTACATCAATACTCCCGGCGTGATCTATATCACCCTGCAGCAGCTCCTGCTCCAGAACATTAACCTGATTGAAGTGTTCTCCACGTATTCGGGATTGGTGTTGTACGTCGCCGAGAAGGATGCCAAGGTCGCCTTCGAAACGCTCTACCGGCTCTTTCCGAAGGAACAGAGTGAGGAAGCGGCGTAGAAGGGACTGCTCTCAGCCATCCTTCTCCGCAAGCAGCACAGAAGGGCTTTTTGTTTGTCGTGCAGTCCAGAAACTGCCACTCTATTCCCCTTTTTCATCTCTGTATGACGACGGAACGCCCCCACGCCACCATTGATGACCCGTATGCGGCCGTGCGCGAAAACAGAAGCTCCGCCATACCCGTTCTGCAGGATTTGACGAATCACTTCTGCGCGTTGATGCAATGGTCCGTCATACGCGCCGCCCTGTCCGGGAAATCGTCCCGCCACATCGTCGATCAATTCATGGATACGGTGGAGAAAGAAACTCCGTTCCGTTTTGTCATTGGAGATGAGGGCAACGCCGTCCGCAACGCCGATATCATTCTGGCCAACCATCAGGGCCCGCAAACGGATGACGTGGGAGGGGTGGATGGGGAATGCGCGGACATCGCCAGAGGAACCGGAGGCACCGAAGGGCTGTATGCGCATGCGCTCCTTCCTCCGCACACGCGGTACGTGCTCAAGAACTATCTGGTCCGCATCCCCCGTTGGACACTGGTGAAAGCGCTCGCACGGCTCGCACTGCTCGATTGGCATGCCGTCAAAAAGGAGCTTCGCCAACTGTTCATGGCGTTGGCGTTCCGGAAAACGAAGCCGATCATCGTGGACCGTACGATGGAGAAACCCGCGCGCGAGGTCGGCGCCCCGGCCAGACGCAACCGAGCTTACGTAGACAGGATGCGCGAGGTGCGGCAAAACGTGGCCAGAGAAATTTGCAGGACGGTACATGAGGATGGAAAACCGGTGATGGTGTACCCCGAAGGCACGCGTTCCAATGATGGAAAAATTCAGGGGTTCGTCTCGGAATTCTTTCAGACAATCGTCACCGATTACATTCTGCCGCGGATCAAAGAGGACCGTCCTATCCGCATAGGGATACTCGCAGCGGATGTCCTGAGTGCTTTTCCCGATGGCGTCGGCCGCGACGTAAAAGCCTACAACAAGCCCATTACGTTGAGGGGCGTCGAATACAACCCCGCAGGCGTGGTCATGGAGCTTGAGGAGCGAATGCAGCGAGTCGGCGATGAGCCGTTATCAGAAAAAGAGATCAAGACCTACGGGCGCATGCTGCTCATGGATGCTCGTTGGCAGATGGCAAATGCGTTGACGGAAATTCTTGAAAGAAATGAGAAGGCGTAGAAAGAAGACGCCCTCCTCTTCAGCCGGAAAATAGACCAAAACGTCTAACATACCTACAATGAACGGCATGTTCACCGGTCAAACTCTTTCCCTCATCTTTCAGAAAACAGAAGGCCACTGTCATTTTTGCGGTGATCCTCTGATCCTGAAAAAGTATGGATGTAAGAACATCAACGATCTCAATGGAGCGTGGGAAGCGGATCATGTAATCCAGAGAGCGAAAGGTGGCAAGAAAGAAGCGGATAACTGCCTGCCCGCCTGCGTATTTTGCAATCGGCTGCGCTGGAACAGAAAGGGAAACAACCTCAGAGAAGTATTACTCTTGGGGTTAATTGCAAAAGATCAAATGAAGAAGGGATCAACGATAGGAAAAACACTCTTCGCGTTACAGATGAAAAGGCTTCACACAAATAAGCGTCGTCGCCGAAAACCATTGCGAAACGTGTGAAGCAGCGGCGTAGCAGGAGCACACTTCACCCTCTTGGCTGTCTGACCGCCCCGCGCTAGAATACGGGTCTATGTTCACCATAACGAAGCGCGAAGCCGTCTTTGCGACGATGTTCCTTTCTCTGTACTGGATTCTCACCCTGTGGGGCATCTGGACGAAAGATGTTTCCGCACTCGGCTGGAACCTGACCGTTTTCGTTGTCGCCCTCCTCTGTCTCTATACCCACGCCGGACGCCCGCAGCGCCCGGGCGCACGGGAGTTTACATGGCTGGTGCCCTTGCTGCTCATTGCACTCAGTTACGCACTCTACGAGAACCCCTTCATCAAGGCGGTGAACATGCTCGTGCTTCCGCTGCTCTTTGTTGCGTACTTCATTATTACTTCCACCAAGCACCACGAAAGAGTCGTGTGGAACAGTGCGTGGATCCGGAGAATGGTGGAACGTGCGCTTGGCGTTGTGAAGCAGATCGAACCGTCTATTTCGGCAATTGCACACGCGCTCATCCCGGGAGGGAAACGGAAATCCGATCTCATCAAACGCATTGTGATCGGTCTCGCGATTTTGATTTTCGTTTCACTGATTCTCTTCATCCCTTTGCTCTCCGGTGCCGATGCCGCATTCGCGGCGATGGTGAAGAGCGTGCAGGAGTTCGTGTTGAATCTGGTTGAAGTGGAAACATTGCTCAAAATCGTGGTCTTCGTCGTGCTCACCGTCGTGATTCTGGCGGGCTTACTCCAGTGGACGAAAGAAGAGGAATTCTCGGTGCAGAAAGAAACAAAACACATGGATGCCGTGGTTTCGGGGATCGTGCTGGGCGGCATTTTGGTCCTCTACGTTCTTTTCCTCTTCACCCAGCTCAAAACGCTCTGGGTGTATACGCTACCTACGGAATTTCTTTCGACGGAACACCTCGTCAAAAGCGGCTTTTGGCAGCTGTTCTTTTTGAGTGGCATCAATGTGCTCCTGTATGTGCTGTACTACCGCCGCACGTCGAAACCTGTGCAGAACATTTTGACCGTGTTCATGTTCGCGTCGCTGTTCCTGCTGCTTTCTGCGGCGAAACGCATGGGCATGTACGTGTTCTACTATGGCTTCAGTTACGAGAAGTTTTTCGCGGCGTACACGGTCATCTTTTCGATCTTCCTCTTCATCCGCCTGATTGCCGCGTTATTCCAGAAAGAGAAAACGGATATCGTGCGCTATCTCGTCACGGCCTTCGTCTGGATGTACGCGGTATCTACCGTGCTCCCGGTGGAACAAATGATCTTCCGCGCCAATCGCGCGCTGGCTCTGCGCCCCGATTCGCGGCTCGACATGAATGAATTGGTCATGCTTTCGGCAGACGTGTTGAACCTGGGCAAAGAACAGAGCCTCGCGCATCTGGATTCCGAGTGGACAGAGTGGGTTACCAAGAAAGAATCCATTGCAGCTCAAAAGCATTTCTACGAGAAGACCCTCACGGATCTGATTATGAGGAAGTAGCTATCCTCTCCAGCCACAACAAACCGTTAAGAACGGGGACAGAAGGCCCATTCGGTCCAATTTGCCCAATACAGTCAACAATTTTTACATAAATTGATACAATGTGCATTATGGATACGGAGAATACTGCCATCGAGGCAACGAAGGTGATTATTGAGAAAGGTAAAAATTACCTCTCAATGATATTTAATGTACCTGTTGACGAAATATATTTGGAAGAATTAGAAATCAACGCTTCTTCTAAATGGAAAATCACTTTTAGTTTTTATGAAACAATTCCATCAAAGGCAAGATCTGTGACAAGAAACCCATTACTAGACGCACTTAAACCTTTTGGAGATATTCAACCAATTCCAAACTATAGAAAGGTATACAAAATTATTGAAATAAAGGGATTAGACAGCATCCCTACTATTAAGAATTACTCACAATGATCAACTGTTCTAAGAAGGCCATCGTAGTAGATACAATGCCTCTGACATTATATTTAGTAGGCCGGATTGATAAAAATCTAGGCTCATGAAACGTTGAGCAGAGTCTGAGGTAAGCTTTCCCTCATCCTGCTCATGAAAAACCGCTACTGCTTCCGTTCCCGAATTTCCGAGAAGAAGCTTCGGCAACTT
>Ga0172381_10003016_pt1 | contig 18137 bp, 22 predicted proteins | sample Leawel6488metaG_FD_119754 | JGI IMG/M metagenome (GOLD analysis project Ga0172381, IMG submission 119754) | Leachate microbial communities from a municipal landfill in Southern Ontario, Canada - Leachate well 64-88 metaG | ecosystem: Engineered > Solid waste > Landfill > Unclassified | place... | reverse complement strand
TCTCGCGCCCATTGTCGGGGCGGCGGCCGGCGACGTTTTCACCACGCACACCGGTGCGAAGTTTGTACTCCGCGTCCCCCGGCCCACGGACTTTTTTGTGCACGGCAAGCGCTCCGGAGCCCCGATGCTCCCCAAAGACATCGGGCTTGTGATCGCGTTTACCGGCATGAACCGGAACGACGAGGTACTCGATGCGGGAACCGGCAGCGGAATTGCGGCGATCTATTTTGGCGGGATTGCGGCGCACGTGAAGACCTGCGAGGTCAGGCCGGATTTCTCCGCGCTCGCCGCAAAGAACATCAAGGAGGCAAAACTCGATAATGTGGAGGCCGTGGCTGCTGACGTGCTCACTGCGGAAGGGATATACGATGTGATCCACCTCGACCTCCAGATCGAGACGGCGCACGTGGCCTTCGCGTACGACCACCTGCGGGCCGGGGGATACATGGCCTGCTATACGCCGTTCTTAGAACAGATGGCGATCGTGGTCGACGCGGCACAGGCCCGGTTCCCCGAAGTCCACACCCACGAACTGATCGAGCGGGAGATGACCCGGTCGAAAAGGGGGACCCGACCCTCGACGAGTGTCAGTCATTCGGGGTATATCACGATTGCGAGGAAGTAGGTACTTTTCCCTCACATGGAGTTTTTTTACTTGTATGAAGCCCACGGGCCATGCATCAAAGTAACGAAAATTTTTCACTTTTGCATCATTTTCAGTTTGTGCAGTCTATAATCGATATCTTCCAGATTTTTACAACAAAACAGGAGGGTTCCCCGCCTCAGGGCCCCTCCGGGGCACGGCGGGACAAGGAGGATTTAAGGAGCGGGGGCGTTCATCGCAATTTTGAGGGGATGAACCCATTATCGATCTATTAATCTCAGTTGTGTAACCTGTGCCCTTATTTTTACGCGGACTCTATCAGTACCTATTTCAGGCTGGCTGAAGGTATCCATTCCGATACCCGGAGGATTCTCGATGCCAACAAGGTTGTTCTTGTCATCGTAATCGAGAATAACCCCCGGTTTTACTGCTTCCGAGTCATGGATGCGGGTATCAGTTTGGCGTATATAGAAGGCATCGGATTTTGTGGTGAGGGTGATTTTCGTATCTGCACCTACCGAGGAAAATGATATTAATTTGATTACATTTTGATTCAGATTGGTCAATCGAATTGTATAAGAATCCCCTTTTCAGATTCATTAAACAATTTTTCTGAATATTTGACAGATTCTTCAGCACTGAAACCAAACTCTGATAATATGCACATCCCCAATAATAATTTCAATTTTTTTACATAAAGATGCAATTTTTCAAATTCAACCGGTTTTCTTTCAGGATCCCAATGTGTGAATATATTTCTTGCATTTGTAACTTCGTAGATAAACTTTTTTCGTGTTTTTTCATCAATGAACAATAATTGACTCATTTGGGGGTTTTTCTTTAGGATATCGGATAATTTAATTGCCAAATATTTTTCATTACTATATTCTAGTTTTTTCCTAATCCATTCTTTATAGGCTTCTGGGACTGATGTCAATATTTCATTCATTTTTTTCTGATGATTCACATCAGGTTCAATTTGCTGCGTAAATGCTCTCCGATGATATGCTTCGATTGCTTGTATCAGATTTAAAAACTGATTCTCCAGCACTAATTCATGATTATAGATTGTTAAGAAATACAAATTAAAAACGGGTTCAAACTTTTCACTATTTAAAAACCATTTTTTTAGTATTGCATCAAATTTTGGCGCAATATCTGGATAGGAAAAAAGCATATTGGGGGACAATCGTTCCTTTTTTGGGGGCAATAATTCACAAAATTTTTCATTCATCAAATTTACAATTAGTTTTTTATTTAAATTGTTATTAGAGAACGAGGTATAGGGATTTCCAGTGACACCAATAATATTTTTGAGATATACAGGTTCATTAACTGCGAATGATAAGAAATTCTTAAAAGAATAAATTACTTCCATGAATTTTTTAAATGGTGTTTTATCCAAAAATTCGATGCAAAGTGAAATTTCTTGTTTGCATATAACCTCTTTTTGAAGGAAATTGTAACTTGGATATTGAAAGTTAAATTCAATTGAAACTGAACACTCATTGTTAAGTTGCACATGAATATCTGGAGGACTGGAATATTTCATATCAAATTGATTATTTTCATTGAAATCTGAAAGAGTAACCCCAGAAATGTCTACCCATTCATCAAAATTAGTATATCGAATAATCATTTTTTCAAATTGAAGGTCTTCTTGTTTTAGAAAATGAGCACCGGTAAGAATATATTGGGGGCTAAACACCGATTCAGAAAACTCGTGATATTTGTCACAATTCATTTTCTTTACTCTAATAGGTTCAGAATTATGAATGCATTGAAAAAGTGTGATTTCACCGTGTTCTTTTGTAAGACCCAAAATTATGGCAGGATGCTGCTTTGCTTTAGAATTAGTACGAGGACAGAGAGAACCCATCAAATTTAGTTTGAAACCTTTTTCGGGATCAAAATATAAATTTCCCATTACTGTCCTTTCCGGATGAGCTGGAAACCACCACTCTCCAGAACAGTTAAAACTTTCATACATAGACATCAATAGATTAAGTTACAATTATTTCTTAGGAAACAATAATTTATCCATACTATAGTTTGTCCAAAGGACCGGATTCGTTTTACACACTATATGGTAATTTCAAAATCTTCATGGCAGTTTGAGTGAATGCCCCTTACCCATCATCAGGAGCAACCAGATCATGAACCAACCCCTGGATCTCCTGCATCTTTTCCGGCCGGACCCTCCCGATGATATCGCAGATCAGTTCTTTCTCTAATGTATAGATCCCATCAGCCTGCACAAAACTGGGGTGATCCAGCCCCCCTTCCAGAAGATCCTCGTTTGTCAGGGTAGCCGCCATCAGTTTTGGTTTCCGGGTAGTGATCTTTGCGACAATCACATCACGGGAGATTTGATTATACCGGGAATTGCTCACGACAAGTGCCGGGCGCATCTTGGACTGGATCTGATTGGAATAAGAAAAATCTACAAGGACAACGGCACCCTGTGCAGGGTCAGTCATGCGCTAACCTGTTCTTCGCGTACTCCTTCCATGCATCGTCAGAGTTTTCGTAATCGATCGCGATCTTTGCCTTCCGAAAGACGATCTTCTCCTTATCTGCCGAGATCGTCAGATAATCCCCATCCTGGATGCCGAGATCCGACCGGATCTTTTTTGGGAGGGTGACGAGTCCTTTTGACGAGACCTTGACAAGTGTCGTGTCAGACATATACACTCACAACTTAGATTATAAGATTCTTATATTATCTGTGTTGCGGGTGAAGGAGCATCGTGACGGTCGGACTTCCAAAAATGTACCCGTCAGTCACACTCCAAATTTATCCCAGTGCCTAGCCGGAATCGTGTATGGTTCAGGGCCTGCTCCCGAAAAGTTCCCGAGAAAAACCCTGCCTCAACCGGAGACACAGGAGATCCCCATACAAGACCGCCCATCTCATTCCGGGTGTTTTTCCTGCTGCCGGATAAATTCTTTTGCCAGTTTTCGGAAACTGTCCATGGTCTGCCAGTCTTCCATGAGAATGCGATGGATAGTGCGGGTGTCAAGGCCGGTGTACTCGTGCACAAGGAGATTCCGGAACCCTGCAAGCCGTGCCATGCTGCCAGCCAGTTCTTCCGGAATAACCCCGGACTTCCCCAGCACATAGAATGTCTCGCGATAGGTATCGGGACGGCGCGGTGTCTTTATCACCGCCATGCCGGTGGCAAGATCGATGGATGCCTGGATGGCCAGCAGCATCGCGTGGCAGACCATGTACTGCGTATCTTTCTCCCGCTCAAATGTATCGGACGGGATCTGCTGGTACCGCCGCCATGCCTCAAGCGTTTCATCGAGCGTCTGTACCTGGGAAAGGAGCCGCATATCAGACCTGCGCCAGATACTCACGGTCAAAGAGGTCGTACATGAACTTTAAGTCCTGGTACTCGATCAGCACTCGGGTTTCAAAATCCAGCCGCCCGTTCTCGTCGCGCACATACACCGCACGACCCGAACGTATCACCTCGTACTGGAACCAGACCGGCTCGTGGTTGATCACCCGGGCATCGCACTCGTGGCTGAACCCCAGTGCCGCACCAAGAACATCGGCTACACGCGAGGCGTACGTAAGGGGATCGTCCCCGCTGGTGTGCTCGTCGACCAGCAGGGCAATATCGATATCGCGGAAATCATTCCGGGAGAGAAACGATCCGTAGATATATCCAACCCTGATGGAGGGCAGGGATGCAAAAACGTCCCGTATCCGGGCGATAATCTGTTCCTTACCCTCCTGTCCGCTCATGCGGAGATATAAGCAGCAAAAGATTAAAAACGATCCTTTTTTGAACATCCGGTGATCAGCAGAGCAAGAGAGCCGGGAGGACACCGGTATAGGTATTGTCTGTACCCGGTTCCTTCCCGCCCGAAACCTGGTTTATGCAACCACAGGAGCGCGGTAACCCCATCCACGGTGGGAAGATGCCCCGGAACCGCAATCAGGTATAATACCTATAGGTGCATAGTAGTGCTACTATGCAGGCTGCAACAACCATCTACATCCGGGAAGACCTCAAAGACCAGCTCACCACCTTAAAACGCCACCCGAAGGAATCGTACAACGATGTCATCGAGCGCCTGCTCACGCTCGCCACCGATGAGGAGCCCTTGAGCGAAGAGACTCTTGCAGGACTCGAAGAATCGCTGGAAGATGTCAGGAACGGCAACCTGATCTCAGAGAAAGAGATCATGAAAAAATATGGAGTTAAATGAGCCCATACCAGATCAAATATGCCCCCCGGGCGGACCGCGACCTCGGTAGGCTTCCCCTAGAACTCGCCCGTCAGGTCATCCGGAAAATCCATGCAATCTGCGAAGAACCCTATCACCATATCAGGAAAATTAAGGGATCCAATCCCCGGCACCCGATATATTCGGTCAGGATCCGGAGGGGCCTTCGGGCGTTCCTTTCGATTCATGACGAAGTACTGATTATCCACGTCCTTGAAGTAGAATACCGGAAGACGGCATACCGGGATTTCTAATCCTATATCTACAGGTAAAAGCACACGTGCCCAGTTTAGGAGACCTTGCGATGCCTGTCGCCGCCTCCGAAGGGACGCACATGCGGCGGATCAGGGAGAATCCCCAAAAACTCACTAGCCCCACCGTGCCTCGGTGAGGCCCTGAGGCAGGGAGCCCTCTCACAACATTGGACAATTTAAAATATTCATGGAGAGATGATCAACGTCCCTTCCCAGTCATCCGGCTCATTCATGCGCTAACCTGTTCTTCGCGTACTCCTTCCACACGTCGTCCGCGTTCTCGCAATCGATGGCGATCTTTTCCTTTTGCAGGATGAGTTGCTCTTTTTCTGCGGGCTTTTGATCGGATCTTTCCTGTAAAGGGAATACAACTATCTATAAAACCATTGACAAAAACAAGATGGTATATTATGCAGATTCAATCAGCACCGATTTCAGGCTGGCTGACGGCACCCTTTCTGACACCCGGAGGATCTCGATGCCGACAAGGTTGTTCTTATCGTCGTAATCGAGGATAACCCCCGGTTTAACTTCTTCCGAGTCATGGATGCGGGTATCGGTCAGGCGCATATAGAGGGCATCGGATTCGGGATCTATCGTTACTTTCATGGCTGCACTCTCCGGTCAAAGAATACCGTAATCACCCGGGGCGGGCGTACTATAGGATTGATGATGACCCTCAAAAACTTTCCCCCGTTTTGAGGGGTCTGTCTGATATAGTGGATTTCATCTTCCCGTTTTATTTCGGTCATATCCGGGTCCTGGACGGTGCTGATGATCCAGTCCTCCTCAATCATCCGCTCCTGCATCATGACCTTCGCATGAGCGGAAAAACTCAGGGAACCGGGCATGACAGTACTTCACCATGCCCTGTGATATGCGTAACGGTGATCACAAGTTTGCAAACCTACAACCATTTAACCCCCGCCCCCAGAATCAGATCAATGCCATCACAGGAGCATATCCATATCATCACCGCCGGTGACGACCTCCCCGCCACCTACACTGCATCGTTCCGGGACTATCCCGATATTACCCGGACGTATATCTTTTCCGACAACACCCTGTTCTACAAACACGCTGATCCCGAAATCGAAAAGGCGCGGTTTGCGATAAGGAACGGGATCTCTACTGCAAAGAATACCTCCACTTCCATCGGTATCCCGTTCCACAACGAGGTTATCTCCGCTCCTGCATACTCATCTGTCCGCGATGCACTCACCCGGATCCACCAGGAGCACCCGGGTGCCGGGTATACTTTCGACCTCTCGGGCGGGTCAAAACCACTCTGCATGGCGCTCCTTGCCCTTGCCCCGTGGGTGAACGGCGAGGTCCGATCGGCATTCGATGAAAAGTTCCTGCGGCCTGTCCCGCTCCCGGACCAGCCTCCTGCATCGCTGCTTGCAAACCCCAATTACCAGACAATCCTCGCACTGCTGGTAAAATACGGCAAAAACGAAAAAAAATCAACGGCACCTGCACCGGTCTCCCGGCAGTATATCTATACACAGCTCTGGCCGCTCTACGTGGTGGCACGGACGCGGAACACTTCGCCTGCCGCGACCTACAAACAGGGGATGAAAGCCGCAGACGAACTCACCCAGGGGACGTTCTCCGGGTTTATGAATGCACTCGTGGACACGGGACTTGCCGAAGAGATCCGTTCCGGCGAGACCCGGCGGGAAAAAACCTACCGGATCACCGAAAAGGGGGAGATGGCGTTCCGTTTCGGTTCCGACCCGGCTACCAGTACGCTGGTAAAAATCGTACTGGAATCGCTGAAATAAACCGGTATGCCCCGGAAAAAATCCGGCAAAATTTTTTTCAGGCCAAAAAAGATCTGTTAGTTACCGAGCCAACAGTTGGATAATTAACCAACTGTTGGATGTACAACTAACTAACTTTTTTTAGATCCGACGTGGATTTTTCGGCAGTTCCGGTTTTTTTATAAAAAAATCCCGGACGCCCGGGCCGGCACAAATTTTCGGCCGCAAAAAAATTCCGGATTTTATTTTTCGCGCCAAAAAAACATCCGCGTTCCGGCCGGACCCGGCCCGGCAACGCTCCATAAAAAGCGAGCCACAGGTACTGCCCCGGGTGATGAAGGGATTGTACGAGAGCATCTCAGTACTTGGCCGGGCATCACCCTTTTAGAAAAAATCAGCCCCACATTTTCCAACTTCCCGCGCTTTATATCGCGTCCGGGTCAAGCATATGATCAGCGGATAACCTTGCGAGAAAGGAGCCAGCACATGACCGAACATAACACCAGAAAAACCCCCCCGGAACAGGTACGGCTGAAGATACCCTTTGCGGTCCACCTGGCCTGCATCCTGCTCCTTGTCGCAGTTACCGCGATCGGCCCGCTTACTGCATACGTTGCATAACAACGCCAGGCGTCCTGGCCGTGCTTCCCCCAACAGTATCTCATCCATACCCTTTTTTCCTCCCTTATTCCCTCCCCACAATAATCCAGGGGGGATCGATCATGACAGGGGGACCTTTTCGCGGCAGCAGGCTTAAAGAAACGTAAGCGGGTTTGGTTCGCACACCGGGGGCGCATGGCCCTTGATCCGTTTGATGAGGGCAAGTTCGGTGGCAAGGCCCAGCTCCCGGCAGAACTCCTCGGCCTGCACCAGCTTGTCAGCAGTATCCGCGTACTTATCCGGGAACTCATCGGCCATCGTATGGTAGAGCAGGGCCTCGGAGATGAAGCACTGCGCAATCCCCCGCTTCGAACCGATCTGGCAGGAGATCCCAAAGGCGTTCGCATATTTTGCATCGATATCCCGGGGCAGCGGCCGGTTGAATTTCCGGCAGGCAACCCGGGCAAGTTCGCACTCGCCGATCAGCGCACCGGCAAACCGGCTGATGCTCCGGATCCGCTGCGCTGCGGTCTTTGCCTCGTCGTACAGATCTGCCGCCCGGGCAAGGTACCGGTCTGCGGCCGGGCCGGTCGCAAAAAACGCATATGCACGCATCAGTTCCGCCTGTTCCGGCAGCAGGCTTGCGCGGCCCCGGAACATATCGTCCCGGTAGATCGCCTCTGCTGCCGCGTAGCATTCGCCGGCCTTGTCGTACTGTCCGGTAAGACGGTGGACCGTTCCTGTCCAGCGCAGGATATCCCCTTTGAGTTCCTGGACGTCCGCATTCTGGCAATCGGGATCTGCCTTCCCGACAAGGTCAAGCGCCCGGGCAAAACCCGACAGAGCACGCGACGGCCCGGCCGCCCCGCAAATCAGGTCAACCTCCCCCATGCCGGACAGGTTCTTTGCCTGTGCCAGCAGGTCATTGCCACGCTCGCGGGAACCGGCATTAAACGACTCCCGTGCCCCGGCAAAGTCGTTCGTGTGCAGGAGGATACTGCCCCGTGAGATCCGGGCTTTGGCAAGGATCGCCGCAAGGTCGAGCCCCCGGTCCCGGGCAAGGCCAGAACCCCAGTCAAAGATCCCGGACGCCTCCTCGTACATGTCGAGGGTCAGGAAGAACTGCGCATACCAGAAGAAGAACCTGACCTCGTGCTCCTCCGGGGGAGCGGTGGCAACAAACCTGAGGAAATCCCGCACGAGCAACCCGTCGATATCGCTCTTCGGGACGTTGCCCTCATAGATCTGGGCATAGATCCCTTCGAGGTAATCCCCAATGGCGGCCGGGTCGCCAAGGCGCTGCCGGAACGCCTCGTAGGCCGCCGCAACTTCGAGGCTGCGTTCGGTCCGTTCCCCGATAGCGGAGATCACCCGGGGCTGGACGGTGTCCGGGGTTCCTTTTGCCTCCTGCCGCGCGATCTCGCCAAGGAGAACTTTGAGGTCGAGAAGCCCGCCGGAGGGGTTATCCCTGCACCTGATCCGGATGTAACGGTTAAAGAGCCACGGCCGACGGATGAAATAGTACGGGTTGGTCCGCTCATTCCCGGCCCGGGCAATAATCCCCCGTCCAATCAGTACTTCAAGACGTTTCCTGAGCGCAGACTCGGTAATCGTGCGCTCCCCTTGATCCTTCCCGGGCCCTGCTTCCCGGGGCGAATTGACACGCAGAAGGATCTGGCGGATCTTTAAGGGGCCGTCGTACAGTGCACGCAGCGTCTCCCTTCCGGCGAGGGAGAGATCCGGCTCTTCATCAATGATTTTTCCAAAGACTGCCCGGTCGGGATACATTTCTCTTGGTAACTTCACGGGTCATGCCCAATATAGGTTCCGGAATCGTTCCGGGAAACGAGGGGTGGTCCAAGTGGGGAGGCCGGGAAAAGAACAGGGTGTTTTTTTCCAACTTCCGGTGCTTTAAATGCAGGCCGGTTCAACCAATGGATCAGGCCTGCAGGAATGCAGGTAGCATCAGGAAACACCAGGAGAGCCACGCGAATTACGCACGGTGGCATCTCACCTCATGACAACGATCCAACCTCTCATACGGGGCAGACTCCTTAACAACGAGAAGAAAAATAACTCCCTGTGCCTTCTCTTTTAGGGTACTGCCCCCGATCGTGGCGTAAATCCCATGGAACGAGGAAAATCCCGGAAATACTCCCCTCTGACGGCCTCCTCCAAAGCCCCGTACCCGGCAAACGGCACCCCGTTCCATAAAAAACGCCCTGTCTTAAAAAAAACCCGGCCTGACAGGTCGTTTATGCAACGTACAGAAGGTAACCCTGCGGCACTGCCACAAGATTTGCCGGGATCGTCCGTCTGAACGGGAAAACAATCAAGAACCCACAGGATAGGAACTGCCTTGTGCAGACGGGTTTTGAGGTCCTGCATCGTATCGCTTTTAACCGGTGTGACCAGACACTCATACCACCGGCATTTTGTTCATTTCACTTTGTTAATAACCTCGCAGATATACGCGAGGTCTTTTGTGTCAAGCGACGGGTGGACCGGCAGGGAGAGCACCGTTTCGGAGAGCCGGCTCGCCACCGGGCAGGGATCGGGATCGGCAACCGGCCCATAGAGCGGCTGGCGGTGGAGGGGGATCGGGTAGTGCACCGCTGACCCGATGCCTTTCGCCTTAAGGAGATCCATGAGGGCGCCCCGGGAGAGCGGGAACTCCTTTGTCACCTGTATCACGTACTGGTTGTATACGTGCTGCACGTTGTCGGCGACCTTTGGCCTGACGATACCCGTTGCCGTGAGGTTGGCCGCATAGTATTCCGCGTTCTTCCTCCGGCGCAGGTTGAACTTGTCCAGTTTCCTGAGCTGGACGATCCCGATCGCAGCAGCGATATCGGTCATCCGGTAGTTGTAGCCGATTTCGGTGCAGAGAGACTCATCGTTCTTGTCGGGGTTGACGATACGGCGCAGTCGGTCAGCGGAAGGCTTGTCGTTTGTCGTGACCATCCCGCCCTCGCCGGTGATCATGTTATTTGCCGCAGAGAACGAGAAGCAGCCGAACTTCCCGAGATTTCCCGTTTTTACGCCATGATAGAGGGCCCCGTGAGCCTGCGCCGCGTCCTCAATTACGGGGATTGTGTGCGTTTCGCAAATCTCAAGGATGGGATCGACATCGAACAGCTGGCCGAAGAGGTGGACACCGATAACCGCTTTGGTCTTGGGGGTGATCCGCTCGCGTACCTGGTCCGGGAGGATGGTGAAGGTCTGCTCGTCCACATCGGCAAAGACCGGTTTTGCCCCGCACATGGAGACCGCCGTTGCGGTTGCAATAAACGAGAATGCAGGAACTACCACCTCGTCGCCGAAACCAACTCCTGCCGCAAGCAGGGCCGCATGGGCGGCGCCGCAGTACCCGGCAAACTTCTGCTCGAACCCGGCGACCTTCTCTCCCGGTGCCGTCATGTCGGACATCAGCACATCTGACACAGCCGCAACTTCATCCTGGCCGATCACCGGCCGCGCAACAGGTATCTGCATGCCTCACGTCCTTTGATGAAAAAATAAACGCATTCTTCAGAGTAAAACTGGGCAACAATCGGATAATATCATTCCCGTCCATACCCTCCCACATCCAGCACGGGAGTCATGGCCTATTGGGAAGATAGGTACATTTAGGACCGGGCAGATATATGATCCTGACAAGCTCGCGCCGGGAGGAGTTGCCACGCATCACATTATTTCCATAGGGGATTTTGACCGCAGCGCAATCGATCGCCTGCTGGATCATGCACAACAGATCGAGAAGAAGAAATATACCAAAAACGCCCTTGACGGCAAAATCCTTGCCGTCCTCTTTTTTGAACCCAGTACCCGGACACGGATGTCCTTTGAATCCGCGATGGCGCGCCTCGGCGGGACCTCTCTCTCGGTGAGCAGCGTCGAGGCCTGCTCAATAGCAAAAGGCGAGACCCTGGCCGACACGATCCGGGTCGTGAGCGGGTATGCAGATGCAATCGTCATCCGCCACCCCAAAGAGGGGGCGGCCCGGCTCGCATCGGAGTTCGCAAAGGTGCCGGTCATTAATGCCGGAGACGGTGCCGGCCAGCACCCGTCCCAGACGCTCCTTGACCTCTACACGATCCGCCAGTCGATGCCGATCGACGGGATCGATGTGGCGCTGGTGGGCGACCTGCGGTACGGGAGGACGGCCCATTCGCTTGCCTCCGCGCTCTCCCTCTACGGGGTTCGCCTCCACACGATCTCACCCCCCGGCCTCGAACTGCCACCCTCCCTTGCCAGCCAGCTGAAAGAAAAGGGCATGGAAATCGTTGCGCACGAGAGTATCGAAGAGGTCATAAAAGATGTTGATGTCCTCTACGTCACGAGGATCCAGCGGGAACGGTTCCCGGACTCGACGTCGTACTTCAATGTCGCATCCAGTTACCGGATCACTCCCGAACTCCTCGCAGGGGCAAAAAAGCACCTGATCGTCCTTCACCCCCTCCCGAGAGTGGACGAGATCGACCCACGGCTCGATGCTTCACCCCATGCCCGGTACTTTGAGCAGTCGAAAAACGGTGTGCCCGTAAGAATGGCCATGCTCCTGGACGTGATGGGATGAGACACATCGTACCCGCAGAGACCAGCGACGACGAGGGAGAGGGACTCCTTGTACGGAGGATCAAAAACGGTACCGTGATCGATCACATCGATGGCGGCGAGGCGCTCAACGTGATTAAGATCCTCGGAATCGTCGGAACGACCACGGAGGCGCTCTCGATCGCGACCAATGTCCCGAGCGGGAACATGGGCAAGAAGGACATTGTCAAGATCTCCAACCGGGAACTCTCAAAAGAAGAGGTGGACCGAATCGCGCTCATCTCCCCCAAGGCGACGATCAATATTATCCGGAATTTTAAGGTCTGCGAAAAACAGGGTGTCGAGGTCCCGACCATGATTGTCGGGAGCGTGCGGTGCCCGAACCCCGGCTGCATCACCCGGACAAACGAACCGATCAAAAGCAGGTTCGAGGTGCTCCCCGATGGAAAGGGCCTGCGCTGCCTTTACTGCGATTCGGTCATCACAAAAGACCTGACCAGTTATATCATCTGACGGGGTATCCCCGGGGACGGTTGGGGCCCGGGTATATCCGGTTTTCCCTTTTTATTCCGGCTGGGCCGTATGGATCAGGTGGCCATGGGCATCGATCTCGCCGCGCCATATGCGGGTGGATGAAATCCAGCGGCCATCCTCGGCGAGCACGCAGGTGATCTGGTGGATATCTACTTTGCGCAGTTTTTTCTCGCGGCGCATCCGGTTGATCTCGACTGCAACCGGCAGCGTCTCCTCTGATACCACAATCGCATCGAAATCCGCATCGAGCGCCGAGCCAAACCGGTCGCTCAGGGGCTCGACCTCCCAGTGCGTCGCATACTTGTTCCCTGCGGCGTTCGTGGTGATACTTGCGGCAATAAACTGTTCAAGGTCGGCTTTGCGTTCGGCAAACGGATGGATCGGGTGCGTTTTCCGGCTCGCAAAAGCGTCCGTCGTAAGCCCGATAACAACCTGGCCCTCGGGACCGGCAAGAGCAAACGACCGGGTCAAAAGGCGTTTATGGCCGTCGTGCAGCGGATCGAAGGTGCCCCCTACCATAACCTTCATGCGGTCTGTATGTTAAGTTCCTATGGTATTATGGGTATGGATGGGAAGATTGCAGGAACGCCGCTCTGGTGCGCCCCCAATGCAACGGTGACAGGCCGCGTTACGTTCGGGAAAGATGTCGGCATCTGGTTTGGCGCGGTCATCCGGGCCGACAAGGACCGTATCGCCATTGGCGACCGGTCGAATATCCAGGACAACTGCGTCGTCCACACCAGCGCAGGGTTCCCGACAACGCTCGGGTGCGATGTGTCCGTGGGACACGGGGCAATCCTCCACGGCTGCACCATCGGCGACCGGGTGCTGGTCGGGATGGGTGCCATCGTATTAAACGGCGCTGTCGTGGGCGAGGATTCCCTGATCGGTGCAGGTGCCGTCGTCACCGAGGGCATGCTGGTCCCGTCAGGATCGGTCGTGCTCGGGATCCCGGCTCGGGTGCTCAAGGAGATCACTCCGGCGCAACGTAAACATATCCTTGAAAATGCGCAGTCCTATGTCAGGCTCGCCGGGGAATATGTCCATGGGTGACGTCGTCGTTATCGGGGCCGGGGTTTCCGGCATCCAGGCCGCACTCGATCTCGCAAACCACGGTGTTGTCGTGCACCTGGTAGAAAGGGAGCCCACCATCGGCGGCCACATGGCGCAGCTCGACAAGACGTTTCCGACAAACGACTGTTCCATGTGCATCCTCTCGCCGAAAATGGTCGACGTCCAGCGACACCCGAATATTCATATCCATACCCTGTGTGAAGTGGAAAATGTAAAAGGCGAGGCCGGGCACTTCCAGGTCACGATAAAAGAGCACCCGCGCTATATCGACATGGACGCCTGCACCGGTTGCGGCGACTGCATCCAGATCTGCCCGGTCGAAGTGTACAACCGGTTCGATGCCGGGGTCGGCGTAAGAAAAGCAATCTACAAGCCCCACCCCCAGGCAGTTCCCGACCGGGTGGTAAAGGACACGGAGCACTGCATCGAGTGCGGGCTCTGCTACGATGCCTGCGGGCCCCAGGCGATCCTGCACGAGGATGCAGAAAAGGAGTCCGTGATCGAAGCCGCGAGCATCATTGTCACCACGGGCTACGAGGTCTTCGATGCACGGAAAAAAACCCCGCTCGGATACCTGAAGTTCCCCGATGTCGTAACCAGCCTTGAACTGGAGCGGATGATAAATGCGAGCGGCCCGACCGGGGGGAAGATCCGGCGCTTAAGCGACGGGAAAGAGCCGGAGAGCATCGTCTTTATCCAGTGCGTTGGCTCACGGGATATACCACAAAAGCGCCCGTACTGCTCCTGCGTCTGCTGCATGCAGGCGATGAAGAACGCGCTGCTCATCAGGGAAAAGCACCCGGAGATCGAAGTAACGATATTCTACATGGACGTTCGCGCCTATGGGAAGGGCTACGAGGAATACTACGAGCGGGCAAAATCCGTCGGGGTGAAATTCCTGCGGGGGATGCCCTCCGACATGCAGGCCGACAACAACGGGAGCGGCATACGGTTCCAGGTGGAGAACACCGAGACCGGGGAAGTGACCGTGCTTCGCCCGGGCCTTGTCGTCCTCTCGGTCGGCATCCAGCCCACGGATGCAACCGCCCGGCTTGCCGCACAGCTCGGCCTCCCGCTCGAAGAGACCGGGTTTATCCGGTCGGTGCACGACGCGATGGATACCGTCGGCACGATGCGGCCGGGTATCTATGTCGCCGGTTCCGCAATCGCCCCAAAGGACATCCCCGACAGCGTGGCCTCGGGAGAGTCTGCGGCGATGCGGGCGTTTATCGACACGAAAAAAGCAACGACCTCCGGGATGCGATCCCGGTGAAGGAAATTTCCACGCTCTGGTGGGACGATGAACTCGGCGGGATCCGGTACATCGACCAGACCCTGCTTCCCACGGAGTATGCTATCGTCAGGTGCACAAGTGTCGACCGGCTCATTACCGCCATCAAACGGCTGGAGATCCGGGGAGCACCTGCGCTCGGCGTTGCCGGGGGGTACGGCGTTGCCCTTGCGGCGGCCACCTGTACCGAAATATCGTATAGTACATTTACCCGTAAGGTACAGAAGGAATCAGGGCGAATCCGGGAGAGCCGGCCGACGGCGGTGAACCTGAGCTGGGGCGTCGACCGGGTGATTGCCCGTATGCTTGCCGCACCCGATGCGGCATCCGCACAAAAAGCCGCCCTTGACGAGGCAAAGGCAATTGCGGCGGAAGATACCCGCTGTTGCCATGCGATCGGCGATTACGGCGCCGCACTCCTGCCGGATAAGTGCACGGTGCTCACGCACTGCAACGCCGGGGCACTTGCCTGCTCTACGTGGGGGACGGCACTCGGCGTGATCCGGTCTGCGGTCGCGGCAGGGAAAACGGTAAAAGTGATTGCCTGCGAGACCCGGCCGCTCCTCCAGGGTGCCCGGCTCACCGCGTGGGAACTTGCCCGGGACGGGATCGATGTCACGGTCATCACCGACTCGATGGCGGCACACATCATGCGCACCGGGACGATCGATGCGGTGATCGTCGGGGCTGACCGTATCACCCGGGACGCGGTCTTTAACAAGATCGGCACCTACATGCACGCGGTCTGCGCCCGCTACCACGGTATCCCGTTCTACGTTGCCGCCCCGCTCTCCACGTTCGACGCCACCCGTATTGAACGCGAGGTAATTATTGAGGAACGGGGGCGCGACGAACTCGCAGTCGTGGGGAACCGGACCCTGATCCCTGACGGCGTGCCGGTAAGGAATTACGCATTCGACGCGACACCCATGGAGCTCGTCAGCGCGATCATCACTGAGCGTGGCATTATCCGGCCGCCCTTTGATATCAACGCACTCTTATCCCGCACTGCATCCAATAATAGTGAACCATAAAAGGATACGACCATCATGGACTTCGATCTCGGCCCCTGGCACAGCCTGATGTATCTCATCGGTGAAGCGACCGTCATTTTTATCATCGGGGCGATCCTGGTATCGTTTGTCCTTGTCGTCATCTCCCTGTACTCGATAAAAAAAGGGCGCCTGTACTTCCCCCGGCTCATCAAGGCAGGCATCGTCTTTCTTGAAGGATTCATGAAAGGGTTCTTCCGGCTCCTCGGCCTTGAGGACAAGGAGATGCTCACGTTTCTCATCAAGATCCACAACACGATGAACGCAAACGAATTTTCCCTGGTTCCCCTGTCGGAGCGGGCGGTTTTTTTCCCCCAGTGCCTGCGATCCGCCCGATGCCCGGCTCACCTTACACCCGAAGGGCTCAAATGCGTGAACTGCGGGCAGTGCACGGTGGGGGAGGCCCGGCTCAATCTCGAAAAAATGGGATACCGGGTCTTTATCGTAGCGGGATCGTCGTTTATCAAGCGAATGGTCAAGAAATACCGCCCGAAGGCGATCATTGGCGTCGGCTGCCTGACCGAGGTAAAAGAAGGAATCGACATGGCCGACAAGATCGGCCTGGTGGCAATGGGCGTGGTGACTTTAAAGGAAGGGTGCGTGGAAACCCTGGTCAACTGGCAGGATGTATACGAGGTGGCGATGCTGGGGCTCGATCCGACGTCAGTTCCCGAGGACCTTCATGCTCTTGCCGGTTAATTTTCCGCTCTTTATTTTACCGTGAACAATGATCTCATCGTTGCTGGTCACGTCGCCGGTATGGACATCGGGCCGTATGGTGACCTTCCCGCCGGCCACAACTGAGTAGACCACGCAGTGATCGAGAAGGGTTACGTCGCCGGATGCCACGAGCGGCCCTTTGACCCGGGCATGGCTCCCGATGATCGCGCTCCCGCATTCCACATCGAGGGCAACGCTTGACTTCATCCCCAGTTCAAGCCTTCCCGTCACCACAAGCCTCCCCCAGAAATGGGTCCGGGCGGGCACGATAAAATCGCCATCGATCCTGACATTGCCCTCGTAATACGACCCTTTTGGGGCATAATACGTGCTGCCTTTCCGGATGACGTTTGCCATGAGTATCAAGGTAGATGAGGCATGACCTTGTGCATAAAGGTTGTTGTCGGCAGGGGTGTGGCGGCACTTCACAGGTACACAGCGGACAGCGTGAATACCACAAGGGAGGCAAACATGCCGATCTTGAGAAGGCCGGTGGATCCGGCCGCCCTGAGCCGGGCGGGATCCGTGCAGCCGAGCGCCTTTCCCGCTGCAGCGATGATGACGATATCGACAAGGGCAATGCCGGCGAGATACCACGCCCCCCACCAGAAATACGGCAGTATGCTTGCCGCAACGGCCGCAACTGCAAAGATAAATGCGAGAAGTGCAGTCTTTCTAACGCCGATCCGGATGGGCAGGGTATCGGCTCCCCCGGCACGATCCCCTTCAATGTCCTCGGCATCCTTTAAGAGTTCGCGGGCGAGCATGGCAAGGAACGTGATGGCGGCAACCGGCAGCATGTCCACCAGCCGGTCCCCTCCGGCGAGCGCCCCGCCAAAGAGGAAGATACTTGCCGCGAGGTACGAGACGGCGGCATTCCCGAAAAACGGCGTGCTCTTGAGCCGGGCCGCATAGGCAACGAGGAGCACAGCATTAAACAGGGCAATCGCAAGGCAGAGCGGTGCAGTAAACCCGCTCAGGATAACACCCAGGAAAAACAGGATCCCGGCATATACGAGGGCGGCATTCCGGCTGACGGCACCGGACGGGATAGGGCGCTCCGGGCGGTTGATCGCGTCGATTGCCGCATCGAAATAATCGTTGATCACGTTCCCGGCAGCGGTAATGAGGGCGACAACGATCATGAGCAGGATGACACCGGGCACGAGCGTACCGGTAGCAATGAGATACGCGACGACTGCCGCAAGCCCGGCGACAGATGAATTTGCCGGCCGGGTGATTTTAAAAAATCCTGCGATGCCCATATTCAGGGATCAGGTATCTGGCCGTTTGGTAATTAACCTGCCCTAAAAATGTCCCTACGGGCGAGGGGGGATTTGAACCCCCGACCATTAGCTTAGGAGGCTAACGCTCTATCCGGACTAAGCCACTCGCCCACTGCTCATACCAATTGCAGGGGAATATGTATAAGTTTTGCGCGCT
>Ga0172381_10003015_pt1 | contig 18147 bp, 16 predicted proteins | sample Leawel6488metaG_FD_119754 | JGI IMG/M metagenome (GOLD analysis project Ga0172381, IMG submission 119754) | Leachate microbial communities from a municipal landfill in Southern Ontario, Canada - Leachate well 64-88 metaG | ecosystem: Engineered > Solid waste > Landfill > Unclassified | place... | reverse complement strand
GGAGCGCCGTAGAGACTAGATACCGGGACGCCTGTAAAATGGCGATGATATAGTCCACGCTTCATGGAAACATGGGGATAAGTGTAACCAATAGGTTGTAGGTTCGAATCCTACCCGCGGAGCCCAGAAGTCGAAACACCGTCCAAAAGGGCGGTTTTTCTTTTATTTAAGCCCTTTCCCGTCGGTTCGAAAGTTTTATTTAAAGCGGGAATCCAGTTAGCTAAAAAATCGAATGCCAAAGTGTAATTTGGCTTTATTTCATCTTCGTTCTGCGTAAGGTTCGAAAAAACATAGCTTAAAAGCATTCTCTTTTCTTCTACAGTGGCGTTTTCGCTTCGATAGATATCTTTTGCCTTTAGGGCAAGTTCGTGAATGGCGTAACCAGCCTCATAGTAGCTTGTACGGTCCTCACTAAGCTTTTGTAGGGCACCTAGCGCCGCTTCTTTTTCCTTTGTAGCGCTAGACATCATTTTCTCGCAAAGAGAAGGGTCTATCCTTCCATCCAGCTTATCCCTGTAAGCGCCTTCGATCCTTCTATCAGCGCTGGCAATGATCTTATTAAATTCATTTTTCTTATTGGCGTTATAGTCTACCTCTTCGGCATGGCTTTCTTTCAACGCTTTTTCAAGCCATTGCATAATTCTTTCGTTTTTGGGTGCTAATTTGTCAAAATAGGGGAAGAGTTGTTCTTCGACTTTTTCCTGTCTGATATAAGTTTTTTGGTTGCAATTTTTGTAATGGCTGCAATGACCATACCAATGACCCTTTTGTATCTCCCAGGTTATGGTTCCGCCGCATTCCTCGCAGCGTATTTTAGCTTTAAAAATCGGAAGGTGTTTTCTGTATTGAGGAGTACCTGTCTTCCTTTTAAGCTTTATTTGTACTTCATCGAATAGCTCTTGGGAGATAAGAGGTTCATGCGATCCTTTGTAAATTTCTCCCTTCCAACGGACTTTGCCGCAATAAAAAGGATCGGAAATCAACTCGTGGATTCTACTTTTCGGAATTTTATTACCACTGATATTCCGTAATCCTTCTTTGTGAAGAAGCTTGTTTATCGCACTCAATGAATAATTACCGCTAGAATATAGCTCAAACATTTTTTTAATCAAGGGAGATTTTTCTTTGTCTATAACATGGATTTTGTGTCCTTTGTCTCCGACGGTTTTGTATCCTAATGGCGGCTTGGTCGGAAGCCAGCCCTGCGCAAGTTTTTCTTTTTGCCCTTTTTTTACTTCTTCGGACAGATTGGAGATATATTTTTTAGCTAATACGATCTCAATATCCCAGCGAAACTTTTCATCTGATCTAGCGTTTTTGGAGATAATGAGATTCTGCAACACGAAGTGCACCTGCCGTTCCTGATCTTCCTCAAGCCAGTCATTGATAGAAACAGCGTCTTTGAAGTTTCTTGTTAGCCGGTCAACCTTTTCGCAAATAATAACGGCAATTTTGTTAGTTTTGGCATACTCGAGCATCTCGGTAAAAACCTTTCTTTGATATCTTCCACTGGCTGATTCAGATATCGAGAAATTGTTTGCGATTTTAAAACCCTTCCTGTCGGCGTATCCCTTGAGGAGTTTTTCTTGGGATGGCAAAGAATAACCAGTTTCTTCCTGGTCTTTAGACGATACTCTGCAATAAATTACCGTTTTCATATTTTTAAATACTATAAATCTTATTCAACCATCAATCAAACTATCTTTTAAGCAAGCGGTCTTTTGCCTTCTCTATCCTTTCAGCTAATTCAGCATCTGTTAGATCTCCATATTCTCTTTTTAACGGATTAAATACTGGCGGATTGTTCTCGGACCAGTCCTCAAAGTATTGAAGCCACAGCTTGACCTCTTGAGCGCTACCGGTTTTTAATATTCTGTTATATAAAGCCATAATGACATCAGGCGTTCTTTCTTGACCCCATTGTCTTCTTTTTTGAGCGACATTTTTCCAAAAATCATTTCTTTGCTTCCACTCAGAGAGCGTATCCTGACCAACCCTAAACTTCTTTGCGAGCTCTTGTTGCGTTTTCGGCTTTCTAGAGGCGCTTGGAGTAGCTATCCATTCTATAAAATCCAGATATTCTGCCTGATGTTTTAATCCGTATAGGTCGTTATTTTTGGAGTCATTTGGAGTTGATTTCATACATTATTGATCTTAAGATAATATTTATTGCTCCTCCGACCTTTTGTTCTCTCAACTTCTAGGTATTTTAGAGCTTCAAGCTCTTTAATCGCACGGATTGTGGTCGGCTTTGAGCAATGAGCTTCTTTTGATATGGTTGCTAAAGAGGGAAAACAGTATTCTTTTCCTTTAAATGTGTGGACAGTTAGTACCCAAAAAATAAGCAAAGAGGATTTAGTGATCTTATTGTCCATAAGCAACCGCGTAGGGAGCATCGCAAAACCGCATTGTTTCCATCTGCTTGGAGATTTTTCAATGATTTTTTTAAGTATTACTTTTTCGTCGAACATTCGTTCCATATAATTTATAAAAACAGTGCTTCTTTTTGTTTTATTTTTTTTATTCGTTTCTTCTTGTTAGGGTAAAAATTTCTTACTGTTAGCGGTAAAGAGGATTTACCGTTAACCGTAAAGAAGCTTTACGGTTCCTTCTCCATGGGTTTTCGATTTCGGTGGTGTATTTCTTTAAGCAAGTCAAAATACGAGACCAGACTATTACCAATTTGGCTTATCTTTTGATCATCAAGCTCTTCGCCGTAATCTTCCCGTATTATTGTTTTAAGTTCGTCTAAGAGTGACTTGCTTATCATAAAATCACGCTATTTTGTTTTATAGCGTGATTATATATGGTCAAATTTTGAGTGGTGTGACGATAACTGGCACCAATTCAATTCAAATCAATCAAACAGTTGCTTCCTCTTTTTTTGGAGTGAGGAGCATATCTTCCTTACGAGAGAAGCCTTGTTTGCTTCTTTGAAAAAGTTTTCAGCTATTTCTCGGCTTGTATACTTTACGATAATTTTCTCTATTCTTCCCGGATTTAATTTTTTGACTCTTTCAAATTCTTTCAAGCCATAGCTTTCTTTTACTCGTTCGAGGTATGAGTCCGGTTTTTCTTCTATTTTTTTCATCCTTTTCGCCATTTCTCGTTCGATCTCCAAAGCTAGATCAATGTCTATTTTGGGTCGTAAGTCCAAAGTTGCCTTAGGGGATAGAAACTCAACCTGGAGTTCTAACAATTCTTTAGTAGCTTCCCTTATCTCGTTTTTTGTTAATGGAGCGTAGGCTTTAATTGAAACCCATTTATTTGATCTAAATCCTCTTGGATCTGGACCAAGGGAAACACCAAAATTCTTTTTGGGCGCATCAACCTCGTTGAAAAGAATAAATTTTTCTATATAGGGGAGGAAATTATAACGTAACTGGTATTTTTTGATTAATGATTCAGCATTAAAAAATATGCTTTTTGGATTTTTGAAGTATTCTATCCCTGCGGGAGGCAATTGCTTGTCCCACTCCAGCGCCCAGTTTGTTTTGTCTTCTCGGCTTTTAAATCCTTCGACAGGTATGTGAAGTAGATCTCTTATTTGTTTAACATCTTCTAAAAATTCCATATGGGTTACAAGAAGCTTCATTATGAATAAATTTTCTTTATAAACCTGTTCAATCATAAGAATTTTTTTAATATTTTTTATTGACCCGAGGAATGCTAAGTTGTAAACTTATGTTAAGTTAATATTTATGAAAAATCAACTGAACGAGAAAGACAACCTCCCAGACGTTTTAACGCTTCAACAAGCCTGTAAGCTTTTGAATTGCCATCCAAATACGCTTAGAAACTGGGATAATAAGGGGATACTGGAAGCGATCAGATTTGGCGCTCGGAAGGATCGTCGGTATAAGAAATCTGACATTATGAAGCTGTTGAATCTCAACAACAATGGACAATAATATTACCGAAAAAAAAGACTTGGGATCGATATCTCTTTTCATAAAAGAAGTCGGCAGTTATTTTATGGAATTTTTAGAGACAGATTTTCATAAAAGAAAATTGCCACGCAGAAGCATTAAGCTTCACAACGAGAGAGGGCTGCTTACGGGTATCAACCTAAGTAGGTATCCAAGTTTTTATAAAGTTGCATATAAGCTTTTAAACAATAATTTTAATAGCAGTGTCTTAAGTTCAATTCAAAAAGGGGTATATAGGGCAGAAATACCAGAGTCTTTGCTCGACCTCATAAAAAAACAAGTAAGCAAGGTTAACGATGAAAAAATTGATGGTCTCATTAAGGAGATTGATGAGTCTGTCCAGCAGGCGGCGCTAAAATATAAAGAAGATTATTTTCAAGCGCTTAATGAAACGATTACGGAAGTCAGATCGATTTTTAATAAATATATTATTTTTGATTTGATTAAAAGTATTGGAAAGTCTCTTGAGAATAATAAGCTAGCCGATGAGAATGCCATATTCCAGATAGAAGAAGAGTTATCTAATATTTTTGTCAAAAAAGTAGAAGATGCAGTAGCCGAGACGCTTAAACTTATTTTGAGCGGAGAAAAGGTGAATACAGAAAAATATTTTAAGGCTGTTTTAGATATGGACGATATCCATGTTAGCCTAATCAAATTTTTTGACATGTTTAAGGTGTCAGATTTTTTCAATGATTTACATGAACTTTATCAAAATTTTAAAATAGAAGACAAACAGGAATTTTATTTTTATTTTTATGATATTAGTTATCAAAAGAACAAGTATCCTATTTTTTATATCCCATTTTCTATTGAGAGGAAGAACGATACATTTCTAATCGATTTTGATTCGCAGATATACATAAATAAGAAAGCATTGGCATATATCGTGCAAGAATATAATCTTGAGCGCGATAAAAAAGGAACTCTCAAAACAATAGATGATAGGATCATCTATCTTTCTGATCACGAAAAGGATCTTCCTTTTGTTTTGCAAGATACTCTTACGGAAATAACTAATTTTTTTAACCTTGACGAGAGACTTCAGGTTGTTAAACCTGATATCCAAACGACCAAAAATTTGTATGTGACCGCGAGCACTAATATTTATCTCTCTCTTTTCGATAAGTCGGATGAAGCGCTTTTGAATGATTATGAAGACATACTAAATGCAGACGAGAATGGCTCCCTTATGCAGGGATTCCAGGTGCTCATAGAAGACTTTATCCATCGAAATCCTGAATCTGTTGCTAAGCCAATTAGGGACGACTGGGATAATAAAGGAGTAGATGAAAGATTAGTTTGCAAAAGTCCGATTCCTCTTAATGGAGAGCAACAACAAATCATTTCTGCTATTAGCAATGACAGATGTAAATATGTAGTAGTTGAGGGTCCTCCTGGCACTGGGAAAAGTCATACAATTACGGCGATCGTTTTTGATACTATCTTAAATAATAAGTCAGTTTTAGTGCTTTCTGATAAAAAAGAAGCCTTGGATGTGGTTGAAAAGAATATAGCAAATACTCTTAATAAGGTCCGTGTAGACGAGAGATTCCAAAATCCTATTTTGCGATTAGGCAAGACAGGAAATACTTATAGCCAACTTCTTACACAATCATCGATTGACAGTATTACCCAGCAGTTCAGAGCGGTTAGAAGTAAATATCCGAACCTCAATGAGCAGATCGATGCAGCCATAAACGCATTAAAAAAAGGAGTAAGGAGCCAGGTTGATGCTTATAAACAAATTTCCCTTACAGATGTAGATGAGTTGGTTTCGTTTAAAAAACATTTTGACGAGGTAGGTTTTTGCATTGATATTGATGAAGCTATCGCTAATCCTGATTCAGCAGCGGAGCTTACGAAAATCCGGTCTATTCTTCTGAAATTAAAAGAAAAAATTAGAGAGAATAAAGATGTGTCATTCAACTTTAACTACATGAATGAGCTGGGCGAGGAGAGCTCAAAGAATCTAGGGGAGATTATCTTCGCGCTTGAGGACATGGCGCGATTATTAGTAGAAAATCCTCTCATTTCCAAGGGAGGGGAATTGCTTTCTCTCCACGGATTGATACAAGAGAATAAAATAAAGATAGGGGAATTACTTGACCATAATATTGAGATAGCAGAGATTGCAGATATTTTTTCAAAGAATAAAAAATATATTGATTTTCTTGTTGCGGACCAAAAGAATTTTAATAACTTAATGGTTATCAGAGAGGCAGCGAAGAATGCCTTGTGGCTGAACGATATAATTGCGAAGGTAAAGTATTTTGCTAAAGATAATATAAATTTTTTGGGTTATTTTAAAGAGTCTCATATCGATGATACCGTAGAGTTAAGGCAATATATTGATTCAGCAAAAAAGTTAAAAAATAGATTATTTGGTTATTTAGGAAAGAAAAAAGAGATTGAACAATTAAACCAAGGGTTCCGGAAAACATTTACCTTCTCTAAATTAGAAAACCCTCACAAACATCTGGAAGAGCTTGAAGCGGTCATTAACATTTATAAATATATAATCGAACTGCGGGAAGACCAATCTCATCCTCATTATGCTGATTTTGTATATCTTGTTACGTCTATTCTGAAAAACAGGGATATTTATTTTACAGATGACCAATTGAATCATATCAGATCTTCCCTTGAAGCTTTGGTAAAAATAGAAATAGCCACCAAAGAATTATCAAGCTCTAATTTTTCTATTGCGACACTGCAAGACTTAAATAATGTTGCGGTTGTGTCAGAAATTGGACTACTTTACGAGGAGTTAAGCGGATTGTTTGCTACAGAGAAGGAGCTTATTGAGCCAAACATTGATTTGAAAAAGGGCGGGGACATAGCTATACTTTTCTGCAAAGATAATCTTAACGAAATGATCAAGGAGGTGATTACGTGCAAGAAATATGTAGATGCTATTATTGAGATCAATGACGATGTAGCCTATCTTAAAGAATCCTCTTGTAACTATAAAGATAGCCTTACAAAGGCGGGGATAAATAATGGTTCTTTTGCTTCTTTGTATGATAATAAACTTACAGAAATTTCTGATCTTGAATTTGAGAAATTGCTTCGGCTTGTGGTTATCCATCAAGAGTTGACGGATAAATTTGAGAACATCAAAGATCTAAGTTATGAAGGGCAAACTAGACAGATTGAGAATATCGTGACTATGCAGATGACTTATCTTATGGATGAACGGTTTGTTGATTTTACAGATTCATATAAAAATGATGCGAAGGCATTAAAGCAAATAATTAAGGAGAAAAAGAAGTTTCCTAAAGAGCAATTTTCAAAACTGAAGAATGCGTTTCCATGTATTCTTGCTGGCATTCGTGATTATGCTGAGTATATCCCCCTAGAGCCAGAGATTTTTGATTTGGTTATTATCGATGAAGCCTCGCAGGTTAGCATTGCGCAAGCATTTCCAGCTCTTTTGAGGGCAAAGAAAGTCGTTGTACTCGGAGACAACCTTCAATTCAGCAATGTTAAATCTGCATTGGCGCGAGGAGATATCAATAAGCAATATTTGGCAAGCTTGAAAGAGGTATTTTTGAGAAACGTATCGACTGAAGCAGATAAAATAGTTCGTCTAGAGAAGTTTAACATTAAAGTTTCGATACTCGATTTTCTTGATTTCATTAATAATTACAAGACGCGTTTAGTTAAACATTTTCGTGGATATAGAGAGCTTATTTCTTACTCGAATAAATTTTTCTATAAAGGAAGTCTTCAAGTTATGAAGGTCCGAGGGACTCCGATTAATTCAGTTCTTAGGTTTTCTTACATTGAACATGATGGTTTGGACGAGATCATCAAAAATACGAACATTCCGGAAATTGATTTTATAGTTTCCGAGCTCAAAATACTGAAGGAGCAAGGTAAAAAATGTACTGTTGGCATTATTACACCGCATACAAACCAGCAGAGTTTACTTTATGAGAAGATAAGCGGCTTGCCCGAGTCTGATTATTTTTTCGATATTTTGAAGCTCAAGATAATGACTTTTGACACATGCCAGGGAGAAGAAATGGACATTATTTTTTATTCTATGGTCGCTACAAAAACCAATGACAAATTGAACTATGTTTTTATTAGCGACCTTAACAATATCGATTTGGACGATGATGAGGGAAAAATAAAAGCACAACGCCTTAATGTCGGCTTGAGCCGTGCAAAGGAATGTATGCATTTTGTACTTAGTAAGCCTATTGATCAGTATACGGGCACTGTAAAGGAATTTCTTCAGCATTACTCGAATATGCTTATTGAGGGTCAAAAGGAGCTTGATAGCAGCACAGTTGATAAAAAGTCGCAGATGGAGCCGCTTGTGCTCGGTTGGTTTTATCAAACAAAATTTTGGGAAGAGAACAAAGAGACCGCAGAGATCCTTCCGCAGTTTGAATTAGGCAAGTATTTAAAACAGCTAGATAAGAGTTATAACCATCCTAATTATAGAGTCGATTTCCTCCTTGTCTATAATGACAATGATGGAGACCAGCACAAGATAATCATCGAATATGATGGTTTCTTAGAGCATTTTGGCGATTCGATGCATATAGTCAATGCGTCAAACTACGAAGAATATTATTCACCGGAGGATGTGTACCGTCAGCACGTTTTAGAGGGTTATGGCTACAAATTTATCAGGATTAATAAGTTCAATCTTGGGGAAAATCCCATTGAAAATCTCGACTTCAGAATTCAGGAGATAGTAAAAAAAAACTTTACAGTCATGAGATAGTAAGGAATATTCAAAGCACAATTCGTGATTTGCGTAGTGGCGCCGCTAAGGTATGCCCAGAATGTGGGAAAATAAAATTACTTTCTGAGTTTAGGGATTTATCTCTGTGTACAGGAATTGGAAGATTTTGTTTGGATTGTAAGTCTGAGTCAAAGAATTTAGAATATTACCCAGTAGACAACTATTATAGCAGGAAGGCGGATCGTTTATCGAAGAGCGATATGAATAGACTGCTGAGCTTTTCGAAGGACCCATCAAAATATACCGTAGGCACCCATAAAGCAAGTGAAAAAGTGTACTACCTCGATACTATCAGTTATAAATTCAATGAAGATCAACTTGAAATTTATGAGGAAGCTCGTAAAAAGTACAATTTGTTTCTTGCAGCGAAAAAAGAAGTTAAAATTCAAAAAGTGGATTATAGCGCTACCTTAGTAGATGCATTTAAAAACCGTAGGTCTGTGAAAATTTGTTATAAGGGGCATTGGAGAACGATTGATCCATATTCCCTTGACCAGACATATATTGTTGCTTATTGTCACTTTGCACATGGTATAAGAACATTCAGAGTAGACAGGATACAGGGAGCAGAGTCGTTATCAGATGGTTTTAATTTTGATAAATCATTAGAGATAAGCGCACAAGGTAAATTGAGGGAAGCTCCTAATTATAAGGGGCACTGAAGCAGGCATTAAATTTCTTTTTTATTGAATTTTATGTAAGATATATTTATTAAAATAAACAACATCTAACCCTGCCGGTTTCCGGCAGGTATGGTCCAAAAATCCTACGCGAATAAAGGTGGTCTTCTGACCAGCACTTATTCGCGTAGGTTCACTCTCGAAAGAGAGCGAGGCAGATCCGAAAGGGTTTGCTGCTGTGTCGGGAGACCTTTTTTGTTACCCCTGACACGGATAAAACCTACGCGAAAAAATATGGAAGAAATTAAAACAGAAGCTTCAAAGGTTAATGTTCCCGATCCAGAGGATATTATCATGGGAAAAATATTATCCTCAAAGGAGATCAACATAGAAACTATCTCTGACAAGGATCTCAAGAGTTTCATCGGGGAAAGAGTAGCAGAAGCCAATTACCTAAAGGAGGATTGGCAAGCTCGAGCTGCGGTAGAAAGAATTTTTGAAGTCATTAAAAAAGAGAGACGAAAGGGGAGGGAGCCGAAGAAGGGTTTGGCTATTGCAAGTTTAATATTCGGGATAATCGGTGGCTATCCCGCATTTTCGACCGTAAGTATCGTCGCTATTATATGCGGACATATAGCTCTTAATAAAATAAAAAAAGACCACATTTTATACGAAGGAAAGGGATTTGCTATAGCCGGCTTGATACTTGGCTACTTGGGTCTTGCTATTGGCTTATTTGTCGTTATTATGCGAGGGATAATAAGCAGCAGATTAGACAACCTGCCGTTTTGAACATAATTTCTATATGAAATTTAGTAGAAAGTTGATTAAAATTTTATTATTTTTAGCTGGTTTACTCTCAGGAGGAATTTTAGCAGTTGTTATTATAGTTGGCGGCAGTTATTTAGATAATTGCAGATACGGTTCTTGCTATGTAAGAGAATGTAAAGAATATGATCCAAAAGTTGAAGTTGCAATAGAAAATTATTATAACTCGCGAACGGGTCAGTATGACAATGCTTCAAATCCTTGCGTCGAGTATGGCGCATCTTACATTCCAACCAAGGATTTTCTATTAAGCCAGGTTTTGCTGTGGGGATTTGTCGGTGCTTCTGGCGTTGGCATTTTTTTTGGGATTATGTTTATTAGTATTTATAATTCCAGGATGAAGAAGCGTTGTTCGGAAGAAAAAGATTCTCCTAACGACTAGGTTGTTTCTTCATAACAGCATATAATTTCCATATGTCAAAAAAGTCATTGCAACCGATTAAAACCTATTTTCATCTTTGTTCTGAATGTGAAAAAGAATTTGAGACTGATCAAAAAATGGAGAATTGTCCTGATTGTAGCAAACCATTCAAAGAGGTATGGGAACATCTTGTATATCCTTCAAGGTCAGCTTATCGCTATCGTCATGAGTGCAAAGAATGCAAAATAATAATTGATGATGGTAGTAAAGAAGAACGATTTTGCTCCCAGTGCGGGCAACTATTGGTTGGAGAAATCCTTTCAATATCTTATATATTGCCAAATAATTTTTGGGGGAAAGTAGCGAGGAAAATAAGGAAATGCTTGCTACCTTGATAAGTAGCAAAGAAATTGGCAGGCAGAGAACCTGATTTAATATAATTTTATCTCCAGAAGACGGCATCTCGCATAAAGAGCCGTTTTCTAGTAGAATTTGAATAATGAAAAATAAGGTAAAAGAGGAAATATTGGCTTACGGCGATAAGGTAAAGATTTCCATAAAAGACATTGAGTTCACTCCGAACAAAGAGGCGGACGATCTCATCAAAAAAGATCCGCTATCTTTTTTATTTGCGGTAATTTTGAACCAAGGGATAAAAGCCGAGAAAGTCTGGGAAATCCCTTTTTTATTGAAGAAAAGGCTGGGTCACCTGGACATAAAAAGAATAGCAGAAATCAGCGATATCGAGATGAAGAGATTTTTTAAAGATAGTCATCCCTTGCATAGATTTCCCGAAGTGATGGCTATCCGCATAAAGCATGCCTGCCGGTTAGTAATAGAAAAGTACGACGGGACAGTGGAAAATATTTGGAATGATAAACCCAGGTCGGAAGATCTGCAAAGGAGATTTGAAGAATTTAACGGGGTGGGACAGAAGAAAGCCTCTATGGCAACGAATATTTTAGTAAGAAATTTCGGAGTAGAGGTTAAAGATAGAAAAGGGATTGATGTTTCTTACGATATCCACATCAGAAGAGTATTCTTGAGAACTGGGTTAGTCGATAAGGATGATATGGATTTAATAATTAAAGCGGCTAGGGATTTGAATCGCGATTATCCAGGTGCCTTAGATTTGCCTTGTTGGTTTATAGGGAGAAATTGGTGCCATCCGTTAAATCCAGTTTGTTCAGAGTGTCCGATTAAGGAGGTATGTCCGAAAATATTGAATTCAATGTTGAATAAAATAAGATAGATATGGATAAAAAAGATTACCCAACGAAAGATCAATATCTGCCAGAATCATTTGGGGGGATGATTATTGAGCCGGTAGCATTAGATGAAAAACGACAGGATTTAGCTCGTCGCCTCGATGAATTATTTTTAGTTAACGGTCGTGCGGAGAGACCTTCTGACTGGTTAAAAGGTGCTATTTTTGTTAGCCAAGATAATTTACGTACTAATTCTGATTGGTTTGCTCAGGCGGCACATTCTTTGAGAGATGTGTTATATCGACTTCTTAGCCCTAGAATGGGTGGCAAAAAGGGTGCATTAAGACAATTTCTTATTAATTATGGTTCAGCGCAAAATTTAGATATTTCCGCCGAACAAATGGGGCGTCTTTTTAACCAGCTATCTGACATCGCTCACCATGGCAAAAGGTTAGATGAGGCGAAAGAAGGGGATTTCGAAACCTTCTTAGCAACATTTGAAAAAGTTATGTTCGAAGCGTTAGAGCGACAGCTCGATATTCATAAGGATATCGATAATTTACTTTCGCAGAAACCAGAATAAATATATGCCTGATCAAATTAAGCAGCCAGATAAAGAGAAAGTCGAAAGACTCATTGGATTAAATCCTGACTCTAAATCATATTTTTTTGCGAAAGCAGATGAAAACTGGCTTGGTTGGCTTTGGAAGAATGGTTTTCTCGACAAGATAAAGGCTAAGTCCGAAGACGGCGTGGCGGGATCATACCGTAGGATGCCAGAGCTTGATTATTTAGTTAGAATCGCAGAAAAATTTCCGGATAAAGTTGTAGATATTATTTTGGAAGTCCCTATCGTAGCAGATACTCTTAACCCTGAAGTGGTCGATCGTTTTATTTGGATATGCTCTCATTTGCCAGACAATCAATTATCTAGGGTTGTTTCAAAGATTCGCGATGAGAAATGGGTGCCTCTCGCAGGGCAGTTCAATAGGTGGGATTTTGAGTATGAAGATATGATCAAAACACTTGTTGAAGCGAAAAATTATTCAAGCTTACTTATTTTAGCGGAAGCTGTTTTAACAGTGCGCCCTAAGGAAGAATTAACGGAAAAAAATAATGCAGTTTTTGCAAGAGACAATCCATTTTATCTTAATAATGATCTTAGGCAGACAAAAATTTTTCAAGCTCTAGCTTCGGTTGATGACTTGCGCATTGAAGATTCATTTAAACTCGCATCACGAGTAATTGATCAGATAGTAAAGTTAGGGGACAAAAAAGAAGGTGGCGAATTTACGATTATTGATAAATTTTATTTATTTGATGTTGATTTTTTTACCCTCGATTTTAGTCCAGAAGATGATATCCATTATAGGGTGGATATAAGAGATTTAGTGGTCGCGATTAAAAAGTTAGCTGAGCGTATTATGAGCCTATACTATGATGATCCTGTGCTTGTAAGGCTTTTTTACGAAACATATATTGGAATACTTCCAGACAGCCAGTCTATGTGGAGGCTTAGGCTTTTTATGCTCAGCCTTTCCCCTGATATTTTTAAGGAAGAACTGAAGAATATTTTTTTAAAGATTTTTAATTATCAAGATCCTTGGGGATTTATTGATTGTCCAGAGTATATGCGTGCTCTCAAAAAATCATTTTCAGCTATAAAACAGGAAGATCAGCGATCTTATGTAAAGCAAGCAATTGAATATTTTGGGGCAGAGGAGAAGGACAAACTATTTAGACATTCAGGTAAGAGGATTTTTTCTAGCATTTATGAATCCTTAGAAAATGGTGAAAAAGAAAAAATACAGAGTATTTTCGGTAAGCTTGATCCTGGATTTGAGCCAGAGCCAGCCATGAAAATTGGTGGAGTTGGCTGGATAAAATCCAGAGCGCCTATTGATGGAAAAGGTCTGTCTCAGCTATCTGTTTCCGAAATTGTAAAAAATTTAAAGAACCAATGGTCTCCGACGAGTCTTCGCGAGCAGGACAAAGAAAGAGATTCTTACAATCCGATTGATGCAGAAGGAGTAAGCGATGCTCTGAAAACCAATCTTAAAATTAGGTTAAACGAATATTTGCCGTGTTCAGTTTTGTTTTTTGAAAGAGACAATCTTGATCCTCACTATACATATTCTTTTTTGATAGGGATTAGGGAAGCGATTCGCGAAAAAAAGTATTTATTAGATACAGATTGGAGTGGGGTATTAAAGCTTTGCAAAGAGATTATTAATTCTAATGACCAAAATAAATTTGAGAGCGGAACAAGACAAAGGAAAGATGGAACTTGGCTTGCGGGGTGGGGTGCCGTTAACAATGCAATGGCAGATGTAGTTGAGGAGTTGCTAAAGGGGGAGGGAGAGAAAACAGTTGTTGATTTTGTTTATAATCGAGATGAACTTTTTTTGATTATCACCTATTTACTAACTTATCCTGATCCAATTTTTGAAGGAGAAAAAAGCGAAGAATCTTTTGATTTACAAAATAAAATTCAATATACAGGCAATGATCCATTCACAGCTGCTATGAACTCTGTACGCGGGAAAGCGTTTCAATCTCTTGCGTTGTTTGTGTATAGAGAAGGTCTTAACTTTCCTGAAGAGGCTGCCTCTAAAATAAAGCCGGACGTTAAAGATCTCTATGAAAATTGTTTAAATGGAGAAAAAACTCAAGCAATTTTGTTCTTATTTGGTCATTATCTGCCATCATATTTTTACCGTGATAAGGATTGGATACGCGGGCTTTTGCCTTTAATTTTTCAATCTGACCCAGATAAGAAAGATCTTTACCTCGCCGCTTGGGAAGGGTATTTATCTACCAACCTTTATAAAGAACTATTTGATGAGCTTGTAGGATTTTATGAGAGGGCAATAAACCTTGATTCGGACAGCTATACAAAACGTAGATATTTTCAAGACATCGATGAAGCACTAGCTACTCATATTGCTCTTGCATATATTCATTTTCCAGATTTTGGTTTTGAATCTAACCTATTTAGATTATTTTGGGAAAGAGATAATCTTAAACGTCACGGAGGATTTATTTCATTCGTAGGGCGCCATGTTATTTCTAGAGACCAAGCGAAGGATTGGATCAAGGTAAATAATATTGAGGTTGAAAAATTAAAGAATCTTTGGGAATGGGTATTAAGAAATTGTAATGAGAAAGAGGCACTGGCTGAATTCGGTTTTTGGATAAATACTGAAGGCGATGTGTTTGAACTGACATGGCTTGCTAGTCATATTCGTCAAACGCTCGAAAAGTCAGGAGGCGCTCTTAGTTGGGAACGAGGAATGATGAAATCTCTCCCAACTCTAGCGAGAGAACAACCGTCAGATTCGTTAGAGATCATCAGGTTGTATTTTAAATATAAGGCTGATCCAGCTAATGCAAATCGTGGTTGGTTATATATCGACTCAGGAACGACGGATATTTTCAAAATTTTATATGAAAATTCGGAAACCAAAAAAGCAACTTATCAGCTTATCAATCAGTTATTGCCACTTAGTAACGGACAATTTTGGAGGCTGAAAGAAGTATTAAAGGAAGATTAATTATAATAAGAAATAGTTATCAATTTAATATCATAAATGGACATAGACAATATAGAAAATAGAATGGATAGGGCTTATTTATCCATTGGTCAACGTTTTGATGAAGATATAGGAAAACATATTAACACTCAGTACAAGACAGATGGAAAACGTTGGCAGGTAAAAATATCGTTCGGAGAGGAGAATAAAGCGGATATATACAACCAAATTTTTATTATTATTTCGCATATAGCAAAACTCAAAGACCACCTCAAAATCTTATATGTATCTAAGGGAGGGAATAGCCAAACAATCGAGGATGAGATAGAATCTTCGGAGTATTTAAAATTAGCTATCGATTTAGATAATAAAGAAAAACACGGCAAATTAAAAAGAAGCAGATCGGGGAAATATCCATATTTAGATGAAATTGACCGAGCGTTATCCGTCAGATCGGGAGGAAGAATGCAATCAAGCTCTTTTAGCATAGATCCTTTTACTGGTCAGTTCGAAGCTAAAGGTGATGTCGTAATTACAATATCGGCTGAAGTGAAAGCTAGCGATGGGACAATAATTTGTTCTCTCGATGAATTGATTAATGGATCAATAGAAAAATGGGAAGAGATAATAAAAAAATACAACCTTATTGAAGAATAAGACTTATAATTTATCTTTGTATTAGATATCGGGTCAATATAAGAAATGACGGCTGACCCCATTATTGCGTTGTCGCGCGATTAAGAAATAATATAAAAGGAATCATGAAAAGAATTTTAATTGCTGGAGTTCCAGCAACGGGTAAAACAACAACAGGAGACTATCTAAGGGAGAAATTTAATTTTAGGCATTTTGACGTAGAAAGCAACGAAGCTGATCCCAATATTAGTTTTGTTGGACAATTATTCTGGGAATTAAAAATTGATGAATTTCTTAAACAGGTTGAAGAGGAGGGGAAGGATACGGTTATCACCTGGGGTTTTGTATGTGACAATCAACGGTCTTTGACCATAATAAATATGCTACAACAGAAAGGATTTGAGTTCATATGGTTCCAGGCTGAAGAGCTTATAGCCAGAAAAGCTTTCTTAGAACGTGGTATTGGTAATATAGGTGATTTTGATCTTCAAATGGAGAGAATTAAAAAATTAAACTTGAATACATTCAATAATCCAATTATCATTACAACCTTAGATGAAAATGGTCATAAGAATAAGGATGAAATTGTTGAAAGTATTTTCAGAGGTAAACAATCTTTAAACTAAGGTTAGTAATTGTCTTATTTCTCTTAAAGCTAGATCCGGCACCGGGAATGCTTTAGCCCAATCATAGGTTCGGAATGCGTCCACCCATGCGAGCCCAGAAGTTGAAACGAACTGCCGAAAGGCGGACGGCGGGAGAAATCCCGCTTTTTCGTTGGCAAAATTTTGCGCGCTTCGCGCGTAATGGCGGGGGTTATTTTCCGCGACCAATAAAACAACCATCTATTACGATGGTTGTTTTATCAGAACTTTTTTGCTCGCGCGTTCGTTATACCTCTTCTACCCGGTAGGAGATCGTGTAAGAAGCTCCATCGCCTTTGATGTTCACTTCTTTTATTCCTTTTGCGGAGTCTTCCGCGGAAATGGTGGCGCTTCCTATGTGATCGTCTTCATCGAAGATCAATCCCAGATCCTGATCGTAGAGGTCTAGCTTTATTTTATCTGCGAATTTGGATGTGGGGGAGCTGGCCAGGTTCCTCACCTCGTTATTATTTATTTGTTCCGGCCCCCAAACTATTGCCCCGTTGATTTTCAGATAGGCGCTATCGGCGCCAGTCACGTCTTCTGTCTCGTGGCAGGTTAAGGTCAAAAGATGCAGGGCGTATTTCTTTTCGGTGGCGAGGTCCTTTACATCCGTGTCAATTTCCGAAAGACAGTGCGCGCATCCGTTGTAGCCCTGGCTTAGCGCTTCGCTTACTGTAAAAAATTCTTTTTGATTGTCTTTGTCGATATTATCCGCCCAAGAGCATTGGGGGATATGAAGCTCTTTTTTCGCAAGGTTGCCGATGTAATAAAAGTCAAAAAAACTTGATGGTATCTCGTTTTCTTCTCCCCAATCTGTTCCTGAAAATTCTCCTTGCTCTTCGCGGAAATTTTTGGGAAATATTTAATTGTTTTTTGCTAGGTAGGGAGCGGGAGAAATCCCGCTTTTTGGTTGTTGAATAATGTTGCATAAATTGTTGCGCAATGCTACAATTAAGAAAAAATTATGCAACAATTAAATCAAAGACAACAGAAAATAATAGATTTTATATCTAAAAGAGGCGCTATAAGCAATTCAGAGATAATTGCTTTTTTGGGAAACAGCATTTCCAGGTTTACGGTTCTGCGTGACTTGAGCTTATTGTTAGAAGAAGGCTTGGTTAAAAAAGAAGGGCAGGGCAGGGCTGTCCGTTATTCGTTATTTTCTAGCAGCACGGTTAATTCTTTTTTTGACCCCGATCTATATTTTGGAAAAGGACCGGATGAGAGGGAGATCAAGCCGACATTTGTTCCGGAGATCATTAATAGCTTATCCCAATTATTTTCGGAAAAAGAAATAATGGACTTGGAAGGAATCAATAATAAATATTCGGAAAGGGTAAAAAGGATGGATAAAACATCTTTTAAAAAAGAGGTGGAGAGGTTAACTATAGAATTAAGCTGGAAGTCTTCCCAAATAGAGGGGAATACATATTCTTTGATAGACACGGAAATGTTGATCAAAGAAAGAGTAGAAGCGGAAGGGCATAAAAAGGAAGAAGCGGTCATGATCTTGGACCATAAGAACGCCATAGACTATATTTTTAACAATAAAAACGAATTCAAGAAATTGGACCTGTTTCAGATAGAAAAAGTTCACGAATTATTGACGAGGGGATTGGG
>Ga0172381_10003014_pt1 | contig 18148 bp, 35 predicted proteins | sample Leawel6488metaG_FD_119754 | JGI IMG/M metagenome (GOLD analysis project Ga0172381, IMG submission 119754) | Leachate microbial communities from a municipal landfill in Southern Ontario, Canada - Leachate well 64-88 metaG | ecosystem: Engineered > Solid waste > Landfill > Unclassified | place... | reverse complement strand
GATGCAACTCAGGTAGGTGTAGGCCCCGGATACGCAGATGGGGGAGAAGGTGTCGGCAAAGTTGCAAACACAGGTCTGAAGATCGATCGTAGTATTCCTTCCGCACACTGTTGGGTAGAGGGGGAGGACCGTGGTTCTACAGTACTGTACCCAGAAATTGACCTCAGCCTGATTCTTGTTTACGCTACAGGTAATCTTTGGATGGTGTCGACAAGAAGTTTCGAGGATTGGCTCACCACTCAACTTGGATTCGGATCCTGCCGTCACCTCATCCGAACTAGATCCACACCCTACCGCTATGAGTGAACCAATAATCAAACCAACGATTGATAGTTTACTAAATGAATTCATCACTACTACTCCTTTGAAATAGGGGTACCCACCCCGTGATTGGATATTCTCACATACCCACTAAGCAAGTCAAGTAGTCCAGCGCTAGTGTTACATCCAGTTGGATTCGAGATTGACCCCATTCTGCCTAGCCAAGAATCTCCCGCGGCTAAGGTCATCAGGGAGGGAGGGGTTATTACAAACCTCCTCGATCATTTCCTGAATCCTTTCAGGGGTTGGATCCCCGTAAAGGGCTGGGTTAAAGTCAAGGCCCTTCCCAATATCAACCAACATCCGAAGCTTCACAACATCCTCGGGTGGTTGAGTCCGGAGTAGAACCCTCAGTTGGTTTGTAGAACTCCCAACTGGTCCTTTATGACCAGAGCTCTTCAATAAGCTCTCCACCATATCCCACTCTTTATCGGAAGCCCCAAGAGCGTTCTCTGCCTGGGCCATACTGGCGAGGTCTATGATTCTACCAACGAGTGTTGCGAATCTATTACCGGTACCTGCTCTTTGTGAAATCAGCTCTAGCATTTGCATGACCCAAGGGTAGATGGATCTCTAATACTTTTCAAGTGCAAATTGAAGAATTGCTGGTCTATTAACCAGGGTTTACCGACTAGTCTCCTAAGTGTTGATAATAACAAGGAAGTGGTGTACTTAGGTACTTATGGACGGTCAGTGTCCTTATTGTGGAACCCAAGCAGCTTACTTTTACAATTGGCGTATCAATTATCCAAGCGGGTGCCCAAGATGCAAGAACAAGAACACTAACAATCACTACCACGATGGTGTTCAAGTTCCCAAAGCTTGCGGACCCCTAATCGGATTTTGGGTAAAGCTGCTCAGATGGTGTTGGGTCAAGGAAGCTCATCTTCACTATGAGTGCTCTCGGTGCCACGGGAAGTGGGTAACCCCACCAATCGGAGTCAAAGGAGAACCTACCCTGACTAAACCAAGTAGGACAAAAACTCGATTCGAACGAGAGGACGTGATCTAGATTACATCTTCTCGTTCGAATCTCGAGATTCGATTAATGGGCTCTTCGATCACTGATATTACAACGGGTTGAGGACGTTGGAAGTCCATCCGGAAAGCCTCATCCTCACCCCGCATGGCCACCACACGCCAAGAACCCCGGTCAAAGTTCTTGAACATATGCTTTGAAATGACCGTCAAGTAATCGATATCCTTTGTTCTTGAGTACTCGAGTAGCTCACTCAAGTCATCCAGAAGTTCCTGAGCATACTCAGAATCCAATCCTGTAACTTCCTCAACAATAACAGGGTTTTGACTGAGCTGCAGAAGTATATAGATCATGGCTACTCATCGAGCCCTACTCTAGATTGTCGGTACTCTTTTGAAGTATGGGCCGATACCCAAGATTCTCGTAAAGGGGCTTTGTCCTTCACATGACCTGGAACTTCAATGTCTGTGTCGACTCCACACGCGCAACATCGAAAAGTAGTGAAGTGGTCTACCTCACCTTGGTGACAACTGGAGGTCCGAAACACGTCACCTTCTTCCACCAGAAGGGTCGCTCCGCAGCCCCCGTTACCATTACCCTGGCCAGTGCACACGAACTCTTTGGCCCATCCTTTTTGCTCTCTACCAGGTTTCATGAGTTTCATATGACCCCCAGAGAAGGATCTTCCCTCGGTTCGAGATCAACCTCAGTCATTTTCAGATCAGAGAATTCCCTATCTAATACCTCTTGGATGATCTTTACCAAACTTTCCATAGCCTCTTCAGGGGTCTTCCCCTCAGTTCGATAGGGCTCTGAATTAGACCAAGGGAAAGCCCTACATGCAGCAATGTAGGTATCCTTCGAAGAGTAGGGTGGCCATCGTTTGGTCCTCCGGTAGGTGATGATCTGAAACTTCATAAGAGAAGTTACACCAGATCCGATGAGATCTGAGCCCCTCGTGCGTACTACTGAGCATGTCCAATAAGACTTCCAAGAAGGTTCTTGGTGACCTAATTAACAAGCTGAACCAAGAACTTCTAGGTAGGGGCCTGAAGAATGAGACTGGAATGTCAGGGTGTTTCCGCTTCAGGCTCCCCTTGGGTCAGTACCCACTCATTGGTGTACTTCGAGACACGGGACTCTACCTCTGTAAGCAAAGCGTAGACCTCGTTGAAGTACTAGGTTCCGAGACTCTACCCCTGGACACTTCTGTCACGGACATGACTTCCAAGATCAAGGATCGATACGACACTCTAGTTCGCTGTTATACCCCAGAGAGTTGAAATGCCAAGACTCTTTGCCTCAAAAAGGCCTTCCTATCCGGAAGCTTGAGCGAGTGATCCTAATCCTCGCTTTCGGTCGAAAGAATGAGACCAATTAAATCAAGAACTTGAGTCCTGATTTAGAAGTTTTTGACTTATAGGCCAAAAACTCCTTTAGGATGATGAACTCTAACCTGTGAAAGTCAACCATTTTTGAGACCAAACCATGCCAAGAGAAGACCTGATTCAGATTGAAGGAACCGTAACCTCTGCCCTCGGGGGTGGTCAGTACGAGATCAAGCCAACAGATGGGTCAGACAATATCAGAGCCCAACTCTGCGGAAAGATGAAGAAACATAACATTCGTCTGATCCTAGGGGACAAGGTAAAGGTAGGGGTATCCCCCTACGATACTAGCCACGGCATCGTGACTTGGAAGCTCAGGAGCTAGTCATTCTCTTGATGCTAGCAACCGCCTGCAACATCCGAGCTCGAGCCACTGTGTTGGCCGTATGGATCCGAATCTCAGGAGCTCTGAACTCAGGGTTCCGGTAGACCTCTGCCTCAAGGTAGGTCAAGACATCATACCCTGTCCCGGCATCCTCGCCCAGGTCGTGGTCGAGTGAGATCACATCATAGGAAGACCTACGAAGCTCCTTGAGTGCGTCCAGAGCCGTCTTGACCCAAACCCATTCACTCGAGGGAGGGAGCCGTACATCGTCAAGCCAGAGGTTCATGTCCAGTCCAAAGTCCATTCGGGAAGATCAACCAACTTCCCTGCATGGTCATGCGTACAATCGCTGTGGAACTGTAGCTTACCCTCGGTCAGATTCAAGTGACACCGCCGCTGTTTTTGGTCTGGGTGGTTGGGGCAGGTGTTCAACAAAGACGGAGTAAAGGTTGGATTCTCTTGGTTATTGTTGAACGACCAGACCGTCTGGCCAAGAGTGTAGAACACGTGGGCATCACCACACCCTGGACAGAAGAAGGCATAGCCGCGGACTTGGCCGGCACCATCCGAAATAGGGTTGAGTTTCACGACACTTAACTACACCAACCTAAGTTTATTGGATTCTTACGCTTACTGGTGTACAGCCATAGGTGCAGAGGCCTACTCTAACTATATACGGACGAATCTATCTTATCACCAATAGAGTAAACGGAAAAGTATATGTTGGGCAAACTAGGGGTAATGTCCGGTACAGATGGAAGAACCATATTAGTCAATCCAATAGTGGGTGCAAGTACTATTTTCATAGTGCAATACGTAAGTACGGTGGGCACAACTTCACAATCTCAGTTATTCAAGAGTGTTATTCAGAACAAGATCTAGATGACGCTGAGGCATATTGGATAAGTTACTATCGAAGTTTCACTGATCGAACCAAAGGGTACAATACTACCTCTGGTGGGAAACATCCAAATTTTCGGGATCCCCTAGATGAAACTCAAGTAGAGGAGGCGGCCCGAAGTTGGTACATCAAAAATGGGGAATGGCCATCAAGACGCACTAAAGGGGAAATTCCAGAACTCCCTGGTGAAAGTTGGGAGGGGGTTAATGATGCACTACGACGTGGTTGTAGGGGCTTACCCGGAGGCTCATCTATTTATAAATTACTAGCTTTTCGAGGGCTTACCAACCGATTGGTTAAGAATAATCTGACAAGAGATAAGATTTGGGAGGCTGCTAAGAGTTGGTACAATCACAACGGGGAGTGGCCAACCCAACGTACCAAAGGAGAGATCCCAGAACTACCTAATGAGACTTGGAGTATACTTGATAACGCGTTAGAAAGTGGCCTTCGAGGGTTACCTGGAGGATCCTCACTCCCTAAGTTTCTTACTTCTCATGGGGTCTCCAATCGAGGTAGTAAGATGGGTCTTACTGAAAGTCATATCTGGAAAGCAGCTCAGAATTGGTTTACTCAAGAATACCAATGGCCTTCACAACATACAGTAGGTGAGATTCCAGAACTCCCTGGCTATAATTGGAATTCAATTAATTCAGCATTACGGGTAGGAGGTAGAGGCCTACCTAGAGGGTCGTCTCTTTCTAAGTTACTAACATCTCATGGGGCCACTAACCGAGGTAGTAAAAGTAACCTCACTGAAGATCATATCTGGGAAGCCGCTCAGGCTTGGTATACTAGAACGGGACGGTGGCCATCAAATTCTACCAAAGGTAAGATTCCAAAACTCCCTGGCTATAATTGGAATGCAATTGGTCACTTATTATATGTTGGGGGTAGGGGTTTACTGGGAAAGTCATCCCTATCCAAACTACTACTCTCTCGTGGTTCCAATCATCGGGGCTCTTCCCGAAAGAAATCCCATGAGACACTTGAGACAACCAATCTTACCATCGGGGCTCTCAATCCGGCTGATTGTCATCTCCCCACAATTCCCGCAGGGAGCCGGTTCGACCTCAACACCTTCCCGTACCGAGGTTAGGGGTATGTCTGGTACTGGAACTAATTCGTCAGTCAAAGGTCACCAATCCTACATTATTCCGTTCCAAATGATGAACGTAGGGATTGTTGAGGAGCATCCTTGGTAGCTAAACACTTCAAGGTTATTAGGTTTCAAGGGATTTGGAAGGGTTGACCATTGAGTGGTAACCTTCGGTTTTTCTGGATTCCATCCAGGTCGAATGGCTTCCCAGTACTCTTCTAGATCGTATGTATCAGCCATCGATCACAAGCTCTTGAGGTAATTGGTTGGACTCGCAGAACTCTCGGTTCCGACTTTCCACACCATACTCAATCCATTCAACGGGGTATGTTGTATACCCAACCCCAATATGTACGAAGGAAATTGTGCCAACCGTCTGCAACTTCCCATTGATGACCCCATAGAAGCTAGGCTTCCCCGCTTCCGGAAGAAGCCCAGTCCACAGGGTCGCGTGCGGCCCTTCGCATCAAAGTCACACCCAGAGCCCCCACACATCGGGCAATTCCCTCGACAAGAACACGGATCAACAACTAGAACACCTCCCTCTTCCGTTGAATGGGTCAGCGTTGAACCACAGTTAGAACACCTCAAGGTAGCCATCAGATAACTTCCTTCCTCTCAAATCGAGTCGGTCGACTTACTGACTTAGGGTTTGATTCAACTACTGTTCCCGGCCTGATAAAGGTAGTGATCCACGTCTCATTATCCGGGTCTAAGCAAATCACTTTCCAACTCGCTTCGGGTAGATTCTGAAGGCTCGTCACGACACCATTCAAGTAATGTTGAGGAGCTCGTGGTCTAGGACCTAAAGCCCATACCCTCCATAGGATCATATTCAAATCGATATCTAGTTCAATAGACTTAGAATTCTCAAACCGTTCAATAGTCGGGGATTCATTGATGGACCTTACCCGAAGAGTTATCTGGATGTAGTTTGGAACTGGCAATCAGATTACGTCCTACGCTCGAATCGAGTCGGTCGATGCAAAGGAGCTATCTTAGAAGACCTCCTCACAGACTTTCCAGTAATCTTAGAAAGAAGCTTCACCCTCACCCTCGTCGATGATGGTTTGGCTGGAACCATTATTCTCCCACCAGTAGCCGGATTGATAGCAATTCTTGCCAGTTTTGCCTTGGTCACCACCGAAATAAGCTTCACTACCCCTGGGATCGTCACAAGCCGCTCTACCGCCGGCCCCGCCACCAAAGCGTGCGCAACCACCAAAGCCTGAGTATCCAAGACAGCCTCTATTTGCTTCTTGGTAATGGTTACGGGCACCGTATCGTGGATTGCTTGGATTAACTCCCTCTTTGTTCGCATAGAGGGTGGTAAGTTACTCAACTATCACCAGAAAGTCCAGGATTAAGAACCCACCTATTTCCGGTAGGTAGCCGGCTTCGACCGTCGAATCGGTTCTGGGCTCTCAAGCTCTGAAACTTCAGCGGCCCATTGGTCTAGTACTAGAGGCAAGATTACTGACATTGGTTTCCCCTCCTGAAAGCACCTAGCCCTCACTCGAGAATGTTGTTCCTCGGTGAGGGCTATGACTACGTGATGCTTAGGAGGGGTGGGTTTCATCCCTTCGATCTCAATTACAAGTCCTTGACTCGAGCTAAAGCAGCAATTGAGGTTGACAAGGCGGAAATGATCTCATTGTCCCGAGCTATATCAGAGAGGGCTTGGTTGTAGAACCTCTCTGAGTCCTCTTCACTAACCTTCATTCTCGGATGAGAGTACTCATCAGCCATTCCTAGATGCTCTTTCCTTCGCTCAACCTGCCATAGGAGTCGCTCAGTAAGCGTGTGAATGGCATGTTGAATAGGTGGGCTCCCCCTGTCATTAGGGTGACTTGGGTCGATGTTCCCCTTTCGAGCAAGTTCAGCATAGCCATGAAGCATACCTCCAAGGGCTTCTTCTGTAGTCTCACCCGTCCAAACACAACCCCGATAGGGAGCCATAGCAGCGAAGTGCACCTTCCCGTGAGGGAGTAGGTGGGCTTCCTTTGGATCAATCACGGTATCCACGCCCGCAATGACCTTCTTGACAACGAACTCGAATCCTTTCTTTACTGGATCCTCTTCGTGGATGTGACTGAGAACGGTCTCCCCAGGCCAAGCGAGGATATCGTGGTGATGCCTAGGGGTGACTCTTTTGGATTCGATCTCTCTAACTTGATTGAGTAGATCAGCACGTGCTTCTGGTGATAGTGACTTCATACTTTCCTTCCCACCCGTTCCGATGACCCGAAGGCTCAGGCGAGTGAAAAGAGATCTACACCAGGGTCACACCTCACCTGGGTTAAGAACAACATAGGTGGTTCTATGACTAACATAGGAAAGGATCTTGTTGAGATCCGAAACCCTCATGCGTAATACTGAGCATGACCAAAGACATTACAGGCCCGCAATTCAAAGAACGGTTCGGAGTAGTCCCAGAAAAGGATGACCTCGAACGTGTTAATTGCACTACAATTGGAACCGTAGGTCATCAACAATGCGGCGTCTGTGAGGTTCACTCGAAGCCTCGGTTCATGTGCGGTTGCCTGGCCTCGGAAACTCCCCAGGTGAAGTTCTTTGATAGCCGAAGAGCTGCCATCGGTACAGCTAACCAAATGACCAAGGATACCACTGAGCAACACCGGGCCACTTACGTTAAAGACAATGGCTGGCTAGTGAAGAACGTAGTGAAGGACAGCTTCACCGATACCACGGGTTGGTCAATCCCCGCCAAGTTAGTCGAAGAAGCCAACCTCAGCCCCGGGCAACAGAAACTTCTGGCTTCCATCAAGGAAGCCATAGAGGGAGATCTTCGTAGACACGCTGGGATACAGCCAAAAGAACTGACCACTGCCACCGCCCTCGAACGCAAGGGCCTCATCATCCTACATGTGATCTCAACCGCCAGCAGAGACTATTACGAAGCTGAGCTCATTTAAGTTGAGATCTGGGGCCCTCATTCGTAATACTGAGCATGGCAAGCAAATCATCAAAGACACAGGTAAAAGGTAAGTACTTCGCTGAGTTGGATGAGGACACAGATCTCTACTGTGTATTCAATGAAGAGACAGGTGACTTTGCACTCTCTTCCTGGGCCTCCATGGAAGATGCTCAAGGGGATGCCGACACCCGCAACGGGAAGTAGTCTTCAGACCACCTCTCGGATGAGAATTCTCTCAAACCGAGTCGGATACAGGATTGGAACAAACTTATCGCAGTGATGGAGACCCTCCCAACTTTGAGAACCCACTAAACAAAGTTGAGCTGGAAGAGGGTACTTCATAGGTGGGCCTTTCCAGTTCACACAGGAGTTGCAAGGAGCCGGATCCTGAAGGCACTTAGGGGTTATCCCATGCTTGCAAACAGGGCAACTACAATCAGACATCGTCTTGAGTAACCCTCTCGAGCCGAGTCTTGTACTTGACTCGCTGGTAGCGAATACAAGTGGTGACTCCCTTACTCGTTATTATGGTGCCACACACCATAGCAGGGAGATAAGACAGAGGAATCCCCCTACTGCACTTCCAACCCAAACCTTCAAAGGCTTTGCCATCAGGGTTGCAATAGGTACAACTCATACAAAGGTTCCTATCGTCAGGCACCCTCATCCTCACGTAGGATGCGTTCGAACCGAGTCGGACGTGGTCCACGGTAGATGGGCAAGAAGGCTTTGCACTCGTTCCCCTCGAAGGCCTCTTCATTGGTTTTGAGAATATCGTACATCTCTGGGTACTTAATCCACTTACCTGCTAGGCAAGTCCCCTCCGCCTGGGATAGGGCCCTGACGTGCTGGCAGTCGGTACAGTTAGGCATCCTCATCCTCACGTAGGATGCGTTCGAACCGAGTCGGGTACAAAGGCCTAGGATAAGGCTCATGCTTCCAACAATAAAAAGGGAGTACTCTTGTACCCTGGGTGCAGTACCTCTCCATCATACGATGGTGCTTCACTTGCACCTCTCGAAGCTTCCAGTGCTGACAGGTCTCACAGAGAGATTCAGCCATCATTCTCAGGGATCGGTTTCTGTCGAGGACCCTCAATAGCCTGCTCGTACTCGAGAATGTAAGGGCACTCTCGTATGATAAGGGAGTCAGTCCTTGGGGCAACTAAACCCAATCTACAAGCCTCATCCTTCCATCGCTGGCACCGATCACAAGGTCTCAGTTTAGGCATCATCATTTTCATCTTTCATGATTCGTTCGAAGCGAGTGGGCCGCTCGAAGAAGTGTTCCGAGCACCCATCCATCTCATGTAACTTCCAGCAAGCCTGATTAACTTTGGACAAAGCCGTTCGCTTGCCATCTAGGACAGGGAGAAAGATAGACTCTTTCGTCCGGTACCGATAGCAATTATTGCAAGATCTGGGTGGAGTCACTTCAAAGAATCCTACCACAAATAGCGCTTCTGGTGTAAGGTCTCCAATCATGTGGACATTATTTGTACTCGGAATCGGTTTTCTAGCTGGTTGGTATACTCGTAAGGCCATCAAGCCAAATGGCTAAGACTAGCTTCTGGTGTGTCTCTTGTTACAAGAAACTCTTTAGTGGTGGTTTTCGTTCAGTAATCTGGTACTTCCTTCTAATCTTAGTGAGCTTAGTTATTGGGTACCACTTGCCTCCAGTGGATTAAATGGCTGAAGATGATGATATTGACTCCTACTGGGAGGACATTCGGTTCTACCCGCCTGATCCTGTCGACCCAATCATCCAACTGAGGGCAGAGGATCAGGTTCGGAAATCCATAGCCGAAGAGCTAGGGTTAACCCTAGAGGACTATTCAAGTATCACCTTCGATCGATTCATGGAGTTGACTCGAGCTATGAAATCCAACAAGCTCGCAGCTCAACAGATTCGGGACCTTCACGAGCGACCCGTACCTCAAGGAGGTATATCTAGACGTGGATGATGATTCTAATGACATCGAGTCTTATTGGGAGGGGCTCAGACCCAAACAAGATCCAAAGCCGAAGAGGGATCTCTCTCGGTACGCCAAGCAGGTTCGGGATCTGACCCAAGACGAGAAGGCTTCTCTAATTGAAACGGTGTCGATAGAAGATCACCACCGGGCTCGTTCACTTTTTGGGTTTAGGGAGCTTACTGAAGATGAACGGGCTGCTCTCATTAGGGCTCAACCTCCTATCGAAGATCAGCAGGACAGATCCTTCCGAGACCCTAGTATTAGAAACATACCTCCTTGGCACCCAGACTATCGAGCGACCAGCAACTTCATAGATCCCAGTGTCAGATTAGAGGCAACCCAAAGAATCCTCAGAGAGGCCGCTCAAACTCCTGATCCCATGAGCGAGGAAGAGGGGGAAGAGTCCAGGAATCCGATGAGGATGTTTGGTGGTACACCCCTAAGTATGAATGAAAGGATCCCTTTCCTAATTAGAAACTTCTGCACTAATGAGGAGAGACGAACTGTTCTAAGAGCCCTCGAGGAAGGTTTCAATCATAGTCAACCCATTCAAGTAGGGATCTTGAATCAGAACTTTGCTAACAATATCACTAGTGTGCACCCAGAATACCAAGAGATCTTAAACCTCTGGTATCGAAGCACAGGTCCCTACTCACGAGCCTCAACGCCTGATTCGATCTTAAGTGTGCTCCAAACTAGAATTGAAGACGAAGACGGGGAGAGGGTAATCCCATTCGATGAACTAGACCAAGAGGTTTCAAGAAGAAGGAGTAACAACTTCGTTAGAGAGTGGAATGATAGTGTTCGAATGGATGAGATAAGACGAGGGTACCGCCCCGATGTCAGCATGGGCACCAGTGTTGAGGAAGCCGCTGCAGCTTACCAAGCAGGTCGGGAAGAAGCCCTTCGGATTCTCCGTGAGGAGTTAGGCCGTGAACCCAACGTACAAGAGATAAATGATGCCTACTTGATCCATGACCCGATGGGTCTACTCTTTGATCAATCAAGACAAGCTCAGGATCGCGAAGAAGGTCCTGCAGCTGGACCGGACCTATCCTTGGAAGAAGATCAAATGGTCGAGTCTCTAATTAGAGAGGCTCCTTCGATTGAACCAGTCCGCGCACAACTCTTAGAGTCCTTAAGCCGTGAGCCTACATTCAGAGAGTTGGCTGAGAACTTCGTGAGACTAGGGGGTAACTTTCAACAATTGGATAGAGAGATTCATCAATTGAGGGATCGAATCCCCCTTGAAGATCGCAGAGAGACTCAGTCAACAAACTATGAACCGGAACCCTCTCTCATAACCATACTCCAGGATCTCAGAACGGAACTGGATCGTGAACCTAGTAGTCGGGAACTGAGAAATGCTTACCTAGCTGAAGGGGGCTCTGCTGACATCTTCAATCGAGAGATACGAAGAGTACGATTTCCAGTGGATACTCAAGCCGAGTATGATCACTTGGCAACTGCAGCAGGCATCCCCCCAGGAAGCATCACTGTCGGGAGGGTTACCCCAGATGAAATCGATAGAATCTTCTCTGATCCGACAACCTTGTACACTGAACGTACGCTAACAGAATCACCTTTAGAGGTGATTAACCGAAATCTTCTCGAGCGGTTGGGGAGGGAGCCAACAGTAGGAGAACTGAGTGATGAGTACAACGCCGGACAAATGATCATGGGGCCCAATGAGTCCATAGAGGACTTCACTAATCGTGTCAGTCAAGTCAGAGGTAGCTACAGCTTCACCCCAAGAGGGGACAACAACCAGTCTGAGGGGAACCCACTGTCCCGCCTCAACGACGCCCTCGCTGCCCTTGGATTCCCTCCAAGTAATATCAGCATCGAATCCTCTCAGACCGAGGGTACTCGATTGACCATCAACATGTCCCCGAGCATTGAGTTCGAGACCGATTCAAGTCCAGACGAAGTATCGGTCACCCTTTCACATAGAAGGTAGTTCTATACTTAGTTTACGTCGTTATTGGAAACCAGTTTGGGTCTTTGAGGTTCAGGATCCGTGGCTTCCCCATCAGATTCTGAATCTAACTCCTCAAGGGCCTTGGCCAACTCATAAATGGCTTCTGAACTTGGAACACCTTCGCCAACATAGATCGAAGCTGCAAGCCAAAGAAGATGATCAGCAATCTCGAGAGGAAAAGACTCCTTTCGGTCATTGACCTCTGGAGAGTCCTCAAGAACTCTCGCTTGAACCTCTTCTAATGTATCATGCAATAACTTCGCAAGTTTAGCACTGAAGTGGTCTCGGATGCAGTCCAATTTAGGATGACCTGAGCAGCTTGGGCATTCTTCGTTTGGCATGAATTTACACTACACCATCTGAGAGTCTGGTACAACTTTATCGCTAATTCGGTGTAAACTCTCGAATCAAATGGCCCCAAAGTCAGACCCAGGTAATCTAAGAACCATCAGGTTCACCTTTGATCAAAGTCAGTATCGCTGGGCTAAAGTCGTTCGATCCAAGAACCCTCTCCCACTGCCCTCAGAGATCAGAGGCCCTCACAGTATACCCGGCTACTTCCTCAAGGAGGGTGATATCACTCTCCTGATACATGGGGACTACCTGATCACAGCTACGGAAGTAAACCCAAAGCGGAACTGGGGCGCTCGGTACAACCTCTACCGGGTTGACGTAAACGAGGACAAGCCCTTCGTTAACATTCCCTTTGGGAGCCCTCACAAGAAGCTCATCAAAGAGAGGGGAGGCCATCAAGACCTGCTCCCAGGAGCAGGTCCAGCCGCCGCTATCGTCAGAGAGATCCATGCCCTCGAACGAGGTGTCCTCACTGTCGACGAGAGTAAGATGACACCTACCAGGAAGAGTATGAAGTGGGTTTGATAGTTGATTAGAACCTGATCACCACTCGAGCCGGTACCCCAAATGCCGCCCGAACCTCAGCCCCATACTTGAATGAGAACCCGTATGAAGCATCTTCCTTCTTGAGTGAGTCCTCAGCTACCCTTACCTGCTGCTTCGTCCAAAGCCGAGCCACAAGAAACCCTCCCCTCTTGAGCAGCTCCTCAGCCTCAACCTGGGCCCAGAACTCTGGCTCCAACCCTCCCCAAGGCTCCCCAGTATCCGTCTCGAACCGGAACTCAGCCCACCTCTTCGATACCACTACCTGAGCTACATCAAGAGCCGCATGGGCCACACCCATGAACGGGTAAACCGGACCCAGGTAATACTTGTGCTCCTCCCTCCGCTCCATAGGTTCGAAGTCTTCCGGCTCAAGATTAATCGTCAGCTGAGTCATACCAATTGGTACACCAATCGATATCGACCCGTAGACCTGACTTGAAAAGTTTGTTGAGATTCAGAGTCCTGGGGCGTATTACTCAAGTAAGATGAAGGTTAGAACTACCTTTTGCCAACCGACGCTGAATAAACCGGCCCGGATACGAGTGGTCGATGTTGATTCCAAGAAGGAGAGGAGTATTCCTGTTCCTGCTAAAAGGATCCTATTCCCACTAATAACCATATGCCGAGATGCAGCCATCGAGTACTTCGGGGAGCGGTACAAGGGTGCCCTGAGGGTCTCCCAAGATGGGGAAGAGTACTTGTTCGAGGTTACCTGATGACCGAGTATGACTTTGACCAGGATGAACTGATGTTTCCGATTACTTGGCCTGGGTGCCCTAATCTACAGAACATGCTGCCCTCTCGAGCCAAGCAGGTTCTCATCGAGCACTTCCTCCACGTGATGGAGTCTGCCCCTCTTGGTTTCAGCGGTGCTACCCAGTTCACCTTCCCCGATGCAATGCTAACCGTCGACCAGCTCCACGATGAGTGGATCCGAAAGATAGCCCCAACCTGCTATGACGAGGCTCTGAAGTTGTTCAAGGTCAAGAAAGCCAGTGAGGTTAGAGCCCCTTGAGACAGGTCAGCCCTCGAGAGCCTCCCTCAGCTTCTCCCACGCAACCATTGCCGTCAACGGAACCCCCTTCAGCCTGTCCTCCATCCGAATGAAGTCGTTGAAGAGCCGGTACACTTCCTTGGCCGCTTCAGTTACTTCGTACAGATCCAGTTGGACAACTGCCTTCGAGTTGTTCAGGTGCCTCAGGAAGTCATCCACCTCTGCCCACTTCCCTTCCGATAACTCCTCGGAAAATGGAAAGCTCACCGTCCGCTCGTCTTGGTTCCCACTCATGGCGCCAGCGAAACGTACCTTGCATCGGGAGGCTATCTGATCACAAATGCCCTTCAGCTGCTCTTGAGGCGGATGGTACGCATCCACATTCTCAACTATCAACCGATCCGACTCCACACTAAGAAACAGCTTTTCGTTTGACATCTGAGTTCTTCCGCTTGCAGCTTACCCTAATCTCCCGCCGGAACGCCAGGATAATTAGCTGAGTTCTGACCGTTGACCCTGGGGTCAATTGGCAGTAACCTGCAAGCATGAGCGAATTTCAGATATTCCTGTCCTTGACCTCGACATTCATGGCCGCAATGGCCCACGAGGGTCGGTTGCAGAACCGATCCATAGACATCGCCATTGGTGAGGCCCTGAAGTTCCAAGCCAAAGGAGTAAGCTTCGGGAAAGAAGTCGAGCAAGCCGCCTACGAGTATGCCCACTGGGTTACTAATGGAGGACGCCCGCCCGCGTGGCTCCCAGCTGGGTTTCCGTTAGCTGCCATTGGCTAACCGCTCAGGTCTTCACAGGAACAATCTCCACTACCTTCAAGTCCTTAGACTGTGTAGCTATGAGCCTCTGGACTAAGTAGGCGATGAAGACTGGATCTTCAACAGACTCATGTCTAATGTTGGTCTTCGCTGACTTGGTTTGATCAAGGGTCTCTACGGTTAGTATGAACTCAGGCATGAAACCAGGTACACCGGACTGACACACAACCTACTCTTTGAAGAGAACCATAGTCCTACGGAAGTTGTACAGCATGATCCCCCATTGAGTCGCTGGCTTCCCCCTCAACCCAATGAGAACCGTCGCCCCAAGGAACTCCTGGTGACAAACGGCCAAACCTAACCCAGCGGGAAGCATCGGAATCTCCCTCGAGGACAAGGACCTTTCGTAACCCACGTCATAAGGCAAGTCGGTCAGCTTCTTCCGAGCCTCTTGCTCAGAACTCAGAATAGGTAACCCTCCACACGCGGCCGTACCGAGCAACTTCACCAAAGTCGACTCAACAACATCCAAGGATAACCCATCAGGCTCCTCAACAAGATGAAGTCGATGTACCCCTTGCTTAGCAGGTAGTTGAATCACCTCAGCCTGGTCTCGCCCTCGAGCTTCAATAACCACTACCCCTGAATCCACTTCGTAGGAAACCCAGGGCCTTGGATTGTCCTCAAATACTTCGAACAACAAAGTATTCAGAAGTCCAACATCATTAGTGACCCTAGACTTACCAACAATGAACTTGTTCATGGATCAATCCCGATCCACAACTCTAGATTGCCTCAAGTGGGCTACCTGCTCCCGCCAAGCACGAAGCCCACCCTCAATCCGCTCAGCTAACCGAAGCCCATCTTCGTTTGGCCTCAAATGAAACTCAGTTATACCATCCTCATCATCGAGAACGTCATCTCCAAATATGGAAAGGATGGCATGACCCGAAACTTTCATCTCAAGAGTGATCGAATTCCCCTTGTGATCCGTAACGTCTTCTAATAGCTCAGAGCCCATTCTGACTATTTACACCAAAACTCTCGAAGTACTCCATGACCGTGTTGAAACCCAACCCCTTCGAATAGTCCCGAGCCTTCAACTGAGCTTCCTTGTAATCAGCCTCGCCCTTGAACCCAGTGCTGTAAACGAACCGGTACGTCGGAACATCCGTCCCAGGTAGAAACCCGGGACCCCAGAAGAGCGTGGCTCCCGTGTCAAATTTGAACCCTAGTACCCCAGCACTCTCGCTGTATTGGGAATCGGTGATGATCATTAGACAAGTACTTCGCGTGCAATGGCATAGAGCTTGGGAAGCATCCCATCATTCTCCACAACATCCAAAGGCTTAAGCTTCCTATTCTTGGCTCGCCTCTTGGCATCAAAGTGATCCCGCAACCTGAGCTCTCGATAAAGCTTGTTCCAAGCTTCCTGAAAGGTAGCCGAGTCCCCACCATTCTTGATCCCGTACTGCCTGACCCACTCATTGATGGAAGCTCGAATCGTCTTTGGAGTAGCATCTACTGTTGGATCCGGAAGTAACCTGAGACTCTCAATAGCGGCCACACCCAATGCCTGCCGCCCTAACTCCGCGGCCTCCAACTGCTTAATAGAGATCTTCACCAACTCTAGATCGGCCTCAACTGAATCAAGCCTCTGCCGCTGAGCATACAAGGTTTGAGCCTGAGCCAAAATCAAGGCCTCGGGCGTCAATTGAGGGGTCAGCTGCTTCTCGAGCTCCTTGAACGCCTTGATAAGCTGTACCGTCAACTGGTTGGCAATCGACCTATCCGACTTGGTAATCAAATACAGCGCCTGCTCCCTCGTGTAGAGAGCCAAGTCAACCGAACGCGGCACCACACTGTTCGGTACTGAAATAGTCACCGTGGATACTTCGTCGAAATCATTGAGGAATTCCCTATGCCTTTCGGCCAACCTCTCTAACCCTTGTCGGTTCTCATACCCTAGCTTGCGAGCCAACAACTCGCTTGATATTCTAGGTTCCTTGCCTGGCTCTACATGAAAGTTGAATCCATCAATCTTGATTATTTGAGACATACAGAAAAGTAGTACACCAAATAATCAAGATTGATGGATTCAACTTGTCGATACTTCCGACATCAGAAGCTCGAAGTCCTCATCCGATAACCACCTCGAGATCTCCCCTCGTCGAGCCGAAGTGGAGCTTCGGATCTCAATCTGTTCGTACTCCTTGCTCAAACGAAACCATCGATCTTGGGGAGGACCGGCATTAGAGAAGCACTCGACATCCCCCAAAGGAACGTCTACAGGCCCACTCTCGTCCTTCCCGCTACGGACGAAACTATAAACCTTGCAGCAGACCCAGATGAGGTACGTCGCCCACTCCCGAGGATCATCCCTCAGCTCGCACTGGGCCTCCACCAAAACTTCAGAAGCCATATTCAAAAGAGGCTCTCTGATCCCAAGATTGTACCAGGGCCCCCGCCCTAATTCGTACCAAGTCTTGGTCGTGTGATTGAATACCGCGTGCTCATACCCCATGGTCTACCTGAACTCACTCATCTGACTAGTAATCAACTTCCCTACCTAATTGGCTTGGCATAGTAATGCCACGAATGGTTCGAACGGTTCATGAAGTCAGCTTCAACTACCGCCGCCTCATAAGACTTGGGCTCTGAACTAGTCCACCGAGGATCGTGCATGTGACCCTTCGGTTCACAAAATACTCCGTACAGCCCCGAAGGGGCCGGCCTTACCTCTGAGGATTCAGGTATCGACATAAAAGCCCCCTACTTCTTTGTCCAGAAGTCTTCTCCATAAAAAGACAAGACTCGTGTTGTTTGCCCCAGCTGTTACCATCTGCATCAATTCCCAATTATCACCAGGTGGTGGCTTTATTGCTGCAGAGATTGCGTCTGAACTACCGCACTCTGAAGTATGCATGTATTCGTATTTCATACAACTGCCCTAAGTTACACCGATCATGAGGGCAGTTGTTGCTAGTGCTCAAGTAATCCCAGACGAAAAACCCTGAACCCTCTCTTCATCCTTCTCCCAATCCCTCAAAGCCATCTCCCGAAGTTGATGATTCCTCTTCTTCAAGATGACCCTCCGGGCCGAAATCTCTGACTGCTCTTCAGACCACTTCGCTACTGTCTTCTGTTCCATAATTCCAACCCTGAGTCCTAAAAGAGGGGTTATACCTAACTCGGTTCGACAGTGAAGGTGACCCTCGTGAAGTCCTTTCGAATCATCACATGCCTATTGCAGATGACCCAACCCCCATCAATGAACGGGAAGACCACTTCATCATCCTTCCTCAAGGCCAAGGCCTCTTCATCTCGTAGACGTCCTGCACCCAAAGTTCTTCCAGCAACATCACGAACTTCAACTTCCATAACCCTACCTCTCGTCGGGAACCTTGATTCTTGGGCAAGCTCCCTAGCCTTACTCCTCAATTACCCCGTTTGGAAACAAAATTTCCAACCTACAAAAAATCTAGCACCTCCCTTCTTCCGGGAGGAGTCCCTTAAGGAGGTACCTAGCCCGCCCTGAGTCATGAGTCGGTTCAGAAAGAACCGCCCCCGCCATGAG
>Ga0172381_10003013_pt1 | contig 18159 bp, 20 predicted proteins | sample Leawel6488metaG_FD_119754 | JGI IMG/M metagenome (GOLD analysis project Ga0172381, IMG submission 119754) | Leachate microbial communities from a municipal landfill in Southern Ontario, Canada - Leachate well 64-88 metaG | ecosystem: Engineered > Solid waste > Landfill > Unclassified | place... | reverse complement strand
ATAGCCCCTCTGGGGGCCTTACCCACCACTCCCAGTTTTTCAAAAATCCTATTGTTATTTACAATTACCACCACTCCGTCAATTTCATAATCTAGCTTTTCTCTTTGCTTTATCCAAGTTTCCCTAAAATAAAAAACGTCTTCCAAAGATTTACAATATTTATTATGCTTATTTGTTTTAAAACCTAAACTTTTTAGAATTTTGTGTATTTCCTCATGAGTTTTTTGCCTAAAATCAGTTTTAAGGTCGTAAATAAATGAATCCAACTTTCTCCCAGCTGTTATTTTCTGGTCTAATTGCCGTACAGAACCCGCTGCAATATTCCTGGGATTGGCATACTCTGGCAAGCCATTTTCTCTCTGTTGTTTATTTATTCTGTTAAATTCTTTTTTAGTTATAAAAACCTCTCCTCTGACTACTAAATTCTTTTTCCCCTCCATGCTTAACGGAATAGCTTCTACTGTTTTTAAATTTTGGGTAATATCTTCTCCAGTGGTGCCATCTCCCCTAGTAGAACCAGTTTCCAATTCTCCATTTCCATAAATTAACTCTATGGCCAAGCCGTCTATCTTCAGTTCGCAATAAAAATCTAATTCTTGTTTTTCTTTTTCTGTAAGCAATCTGGAAATTTTTGTCAGCCAGTCTTCCATATCTTCTTTTGAAAAGGCGTCATTAAAAGAAAGCATTCTTTCAGGATGCTTAAACTTTTTAAACTGCTTTAGAGGCTCCCCTGCCACTCTTTGAGTGGGAGAATCTGCAGTAACTAAATCAGGAAACTCTTGTTCTAGATCAAAAAGCTCTTTTTTCAAAGAGTCTAAAGCTGAGTCAGAAATCTCCTGCTTATCTAACACGTGGTACAAATAGCGGTGGTGATTTATAACCTCTTTTAGCTTATTAATTCGCTGTCTAGCTTCTTTTTTATCCATATACTACTGTATACCAGCTTTTATCAGTAAAAGTCCATATGCTTTAGGTACTGTTTTCTCTTTATAATCTATTACTGCAACTAAGCCATTGTCGCCTGACCCATTCATCAAATTGATTTTTATGTATCTATTATTTTCCATTTCCAGACCATAATAAACTTCCTTGAAATTAAGTCCATTTTGTCCAGCTAAAATACTTTCTTGTGTTAGAATCTCCTTACTTTCTATCTTGAAATCCGGATTTTTTATCATATACTCTTTTGCGTCCTGACTTGTTTCTAAAAATGAAACAATGTCTTGATCTGATAATTCAGATATGTCCTTATTTTCCACAACCCGAGATTTTTCAAAAAAAATAAAGTAATATCCAGCAAAACAAAACCCTGCAATAACAATCAATATGAAGACGCCAATCAAAACTATTTTTTTTGCCATAAAAACTTCTTTAAATTATAACTGAACATCAAAAACAAATGTTAAGGGATTCGCACTATAACTGCACGAGCAAACAGGGATGGTTGCGCTGTCCTCTGCGTAATCGCAAGCTACGGAGGGTTTATATATATTTGAAAGAAAACATTTATTTGGGTACCACAAATCATATCCAGTGCCAACAGAAATATCATCATCACAATGTATGGAGCCAATGCAGGTATACCTTGGCAATGAAAATCCGGGCTCTATAGTATTTAACAAACTGTCAACTATATATACGCTAGACGAACTGCAGGGAGACGGCTCATCGAATGTCAAATTGCAACATGTCGAGCCAGGACAAACATCCGTATTATGATAAGGTGTTAAGCCGTAATAAGCGCAAGTGGCAGTGCACCCATGTCCGTAGGCATTGCCATCGATAGCCTCGTTGGACCCTTGGCCATAAATTACCCAGCACAATTCATTGTAAATATTACCCGGGCACCCGTTAGGAGTCCCCAACACCACCTTATACTGAGACCCGCTTTCAATATTAAACAAGCCTGACCAAATTGTGTCTTCTGCACAAAGGAATCCGAAAGACTCAGTTGGATTTTTTGTTGGAAATTCTGGACTAAGCGTCTGGGCGGAAGAACTTTGAATCTCTAAAGTAGTTTTTGGCGGTAGACACCAATTGTTGCCTGTTGGCGTTGTGGCTGATTTTATCTGAACTCCCACAAAATACGGGGTTGCCCCAACTTTTGCAACAGGGAATACCAAAAAAATAAGAAAAATAAATATAAATAAAACTTTTTTCATAAATTTTTTAACATTATAGTGGAGCCGTATAGTCAAATTTTAAAACTGGTGGTGTTCCAAAAGGATACATGCACGTGCATGCACGAAGTATGTCTACTTTAGGATCTGTATTTTTCCACAGGCAATCGCTGCATTTATCTGCAGACGAAATATTAATGTAGGAAGTGCCCGCAGAAGACGAATAAGAGGAATAAACAAAACCAACACCTGCAGAACAACTCCCTGGATATTGAAAAGTTTCAGAATTTCTAAGAGCCGCTGCTAGGCTTCGCATTACCTCGCAACTAACGATAGGCGCACTGCACTTATCTTGATAAGGAGCATAACAAAGGCGAGGAACCAAATTGTAATGCCCGCAAGTTTCGATACAGTCTTTGTTTGAGGCATACGCCACCCAACAATATCCATTGTTTAAATATCCCGGACAATAAGAATTTGGGGCAATCTCAATAACGTAGCTATTACCATTTTCAATGTTTAATAATCCTGACCAAATAGTACTTCCTGCGCAGGCAGGCACCGCCAGCGTAACAGGATTAACAGTACCGGTATATAAAATGGGGTCCACCTTGACCCCGGGGTTACTGATTGTTCCGTGCTTAATCTCCATTGTAGAATTAACAGGCAGGCAGTAGTTAGTATCTAACATAGTGCTATCGTATGCAGGAGCTGACGCAGAATCAATTTCCACTCCCAAAAAATACGGGGTTGCTGAGACTTCAATGGGCATTAAAAATACGAGAACTCCAAAAAATAAGAATGATAGTTTTTTATCCATGATAATTAAGTTACTTTATTCAAGCGGGATTATTTTTCCTATATTTAATTTCCCATCGTCTGTAAATTTTCCCCAAATCTCAACTCTTCCCCCATCTTTTGCGCCAAACGATTCGTAAATAGATTTTACTTCTGAGGGCCAAATAATGTATTGTTTTCCGTCATCTGTTGTTATGGCGGGGTTATAATTATTGCCTTGGTCAAAGAAATTAATAGTGCCTTGTATTTTTTCAGAATATTCTTTTTCTAACAATTCGTCTATCGACACTTGTTCTGAGTTGTCCGACCCTTGATTATTTGCCTGATTTTCAATAGGGTTAAAGCCGGAAAAAGAAAATCCTGTGCTGAATAAAAAGAAAATACCTATTCCTCCAACTATTAATATAAGCGATATAACTATTATCAATATTATAATTTTATTTGCCATATTTGTATGTTTTTAATCTTTTACGCAACGCACTGAAAGGGCGCTAATGCTGTTCTTATAAAGAGAACCCCTCGCCACCGTATACTGAGTATAATAAAGCGCTCTGTACCAAGAGTAATCTCCAGGCCGTGAAGATGTCCAAAAATATGCCCACTTAGAAATACTGTCATTGAATCCAGAGTTGTAATATCCTGCCATAAGTGCGCCGAAGCCGGGGTATGATTTAAGATAAGTCCCTGCTGGATTACAACCCCACGTAGTTCTAGTACCATCACAAGTAGAAATGCTAGTATTCCCATCCCAGAAATGAAATTCTAAGGTATGCCATTCAGCGTCAGTTGGAATATGCCAGCCCACAGGACAAATACCCTTAACCCCGGGTGTTGTTACGCCACACATCGCCTGGCTCCACTGATACAAGCCACCGTCGGTATTTGCTGAAACATTGCGAGTACAATTATTTTCGTCATTATTATAACAATACTTTTTGATAGTAGAACAGCTTGGATCTTGAGAGGAGCCTGCTGTTACCATGGTTCCGACATTTAAATTCTGCGCCATCCAACACTGACTGCCAATCAAAACCGTGCTATATGTTTTGTTATCCCTTTCATCAGTAATTGGTTCTCCACAAGCCCACACATGAGGGTTTATATGCACAAAACAATCAGATCCAACCTCTGCTCCAACCGCATCACTAACCTGGATATGCGCAGTATAATCTCCTGCGCTACTAAAACTTTTTATGCACTCTGCGCTAGACGATTGGCAATCTCCTGTCCAATTATAAGCATAAGGAGGAATTCCTCCAGATACTGCTGAGACGTTAATATTAAAGGTTATGTCCTGCCCTGTTGTGCCAGGATTGGGCGAAACAGAACAGGCAGGGGCATACAACGGCGGGGTTTCAACAGACAGCGACATGCCTAGATAAGCTGGAGCTAGTTGTCTTGTCGCATCTCCTTTATAAACCGCCATCATATCATAAACAGAGCTTGTTTCCCCGCTACGAATCTGAGCAAGATAACTGGCTTCTGCATAACCATAAGAAGAATTTACCGGAGCATTGTAAATACCCAAAGGATTATAAGGATCTGTGATATCAAGGAAATATATTCTTTGAGTACTAATAGCCAAAGGGCTTCCATTCATATAAGACTTCAAGGAAACGTTTGTGCCAACGGATACAGGACTGGGTGGCGTGGCTGTAAAACTGCTAAGCGTGCCAGCATTTGTATTTTCAGAAGTATGCAAGCATAAAGAAACTCCTCCCGCAGTTGAGCAATTGTCATACAGAGAGACAAGAGGGTCGTCTAGCTCTCTATAAGATGGAAGCAAGCCCAACGCCGAATTGCCCGCATAAACCGCCCTTATTGTATGTGAGCCAGAGAAAGCGGGCTTATAATCAAAACTTGCTGTTCCCGATGATGTTTGTCTAACAGCCAATAATTTTGAAATATCTTCGTCGTGAAACGCCACGGTTTCTCCGTTTATAACTCCAGATAAACCTGCTGTTAAGGCGATATTGTCATAAGAAAAAGAGCTTATTGTGCTGTTGTTGGTCGCCGTGGGAGAATAAATGCAAACCTTATATCCATTTGAACTTGCGCATATGTCTGTTTCTGCATAAAAGGTCCACGATAAATTTGAATATTTCCAATAATGATAAAAATAATTATCCACTACGTTAATCTCATACGTGTAGTCGCCCGTTGGCCAGCCTGTTGTGTCTATAGGATCTGAAAAATTTGAATACGTGCAAATATCAACATCCTCGTTACTGGGATCAGACGTACAGCCGACTTTTTGCATTTGAACAGATATGGACACTGGGGCGTTTACAACTTTCGCAGAAACAGTAAGAATTTTTGCCACATCAACTGCAGATACCGATATTATTACCGTATTCTCCGAGACTTGGGCGTGAGGAGTGTCAATGGTTGGGTACCGAGTAATATTTGTTAAATGCTCTCCCTGACTACCGTAATAAACTTCAAAGCTGGGTAAATTTTGAGAAAAAGCAATCAAAGGAAAAACAGCTAAAGCCAATAAAATCCAAAAATATTTTTCTATTTTAACTTCCATTATTACTTTATTTTATACCTAAATTAAAAAACAAAAAAGGGGTTTCTTCGTTTACTCTCGCCGTCAAACGCATAAGCAAACAACTTGGGCGTTAAGGATTGGGAAGCTCAACTATATCTCTAACATATTCTGCTGTGTTACATACCGGATTTGGAGCGTCGTTGCATGCTTCAATGTCAACAGAATAAAGCCCTGCACTACTCCCAGTCCAAGAACCGGAATATTTGCAAAAATCTATAGAAGGGATGCAATCAAAAGAAAATTTTGAAAGCGCCGCATCTGTCAAAGGAATGCGTGTAGATCCCCCTTCATATTCATAATATGTATAAATATGGGCAATAACTCGGCTTATGCCCATTCCGTCAAAAACGTCCGCAGAAAATCCGATTTGCATTCCCTCTGGCACAGAATCCACTGAAATCCCCTCGTTCATAATTTGAGGTCCAGATAACCCAGGGCTTTGTTTAAAAATTTTCAGCTCTATTGTTCTTAAGACATCATCTTCATAATAACCTGTTGAACGTATATCAGAAGCAGAAAGTTCGGTTGCAGAGCCGGGGGTTATAGTTGCTGATATTTCATATCGTTTACTGCCGTCAATAGTGGTAGCAAATTTTATTCTACAATTATCGCACTTATCTGGGTCACAACCTTTGCCATAGTCATCTGTAGATTCTGAAGACTCACAATCACAAAAAAGCCCTTTTTCTCCTGAATTTCCACCCGGGTCTCCCTGACACGCACCAGGATTTGTTAACGGGTCATATTGGCACATATTACAAAGTCCTCTTACTCCAAAGATTTTTTCTTCTGTCTCAGGATCCTCTCCAATAACAGGAAGCACGTTACGGTCATAGTAAAGAACTTTTTCCACTCCGCTGTCAGCCGCATAAAAAGCTATTACAGAGTTTCCAATGTTTCTTATCATTCTAATTTCGCTGTATAAAATTGTACTCAAAGACAATACCGCACCCAAAATAATTATCATCACAAAAAATGTGATTATTAATGAAACTCCTTTTTGAGAATCTTCTAGCATAATGGGTTGATTGTTTTGCTTAATCACTAGTATTTAAATTTCTTTGGGAAACCGTAGTCTGAAGAGTCCTGACGGGCTCTTGTGTTTCTCCCGCGATTTTAACGGTCATAAGGATGGTTACTCTCGGCTGGATGCCATCTATTCTTTGGGCGCTGTCAGGACAATCTGAGCCGGTAGGATTATAGCATCCACTTGTGCCGTTGATGCTAAACCTTACCATATCCATTTGTACTTTTTCAGAAGTTAATGGCACAGCATCATTGATATTTGTACTATCTTTTAATTCTTTTAAAATTCCATCCTCATCAAAAAAGAACTCTTGGCAAACCCCGTCAGCTGACGCATTTATAAATTTTATACCCGTATAATATCCTGTTTGGACGTCTGGCTTTGTAAGCTGATATATATAACCATCGGGTATGCAACCATCCGAAGAAGTGGCTCTTTTTGCCATTCTTAAAGCCTTTGACATATATTCTTCAACATAACTTATCTGGTTCAAAAGCTGTTGTTCAGATAAAACGCGCCTCTGGTGAACTATAATAGAAAGAAAAATTGTTACCACCACAGCTACAACAAGCAAAAATATAGCCATAGAAACAACCATCTCAATGATTGTAAAGCCTGCGTTGCTTTTTTTACTCTCTATTTTATTGCTGATCATTTTGAACTTCATCAATATACCAATTGTATAAAATGTCCTCTACTTGTATTATTCCTGAAGCTCCGCTTGGGTTAAGAATGTTTGGTTTTTGTGTCCACGAAACTTCTACAATAACTTTCATAATATGTTCTGTTGTACAATTATTATTTGGAAGGCACTCAATAGTAATTTTTCTTTTAAATTTTGTGTCTGTGCCTGTTTCGTAATTGTAAAAACCAACATTTGGATCTATTTTAAAAAACCTGTCAGACGCCGGGTATACCGGATATTGTCCTGAAGTAATCGTTCTGTAATCAACTTCGCAACCGGCCGGATGTTCGCAATCTGTTAGTCCCTCGTCCCACGAAACAACGGTTGGGTCAACCTCCATTCCCAGCCAATTATTATCCCTAATATTCCTTATTATTTCCATCCCCTCTTGTGCCAAGTAAGCTGATGTAAGCTGATCCGCCGTATTAGAAGTTAAAATAACCATCAAAGAAAAGGCTGAAAAAATTCCCACAACGGCTATAGCTAAAAGAAACACCGTTATTATTATTTCAATAATTGTGAACCCTTTATTCTTTAAATTTGAATCATCAAACATAAACCTTGTTTTAAACCATTAGTTCAATATTTTATCACTCAACCTTTATAAGCCCGGAAGTGCTAACCCGCACTGTTCTGGTTAGCAATGGCTCAGATCTTAGCCCCAATACAATTCCCACTTCTTTTTTTCCTAAATCCAAACCTGTTATTCCCACGTTTGGATTTGGTGGCGCAAAACTTATACTTGAAACCTTCTGGAATCCCTCTTCTACACTCACGTTTTCGATATCTTTTATATATAAATCTTGATTGCCGTTATTGTTTCTGTCCGTTAAATCAATCACCTCTAAAATACAATCCGCCGATTGATTAATGTTTTGCCAGCAAAATTGGGGACTATTAGTATCAAAATCAAACCCCCCATCTCTGTCAGCATATAGTATATATTTTGTGTCAGATATAGGATTTATATTCAAATAAATACCGTATGCGTCAGCTCTTATCTCGTTGCTGGGTTGACCTTCTGCTGGCTGGTCTGTTATCAAAACTCCAGAAAGTCCTAAATCTTCCATTCTCCTGAAATCCTGAGCAAGCTTGTAAGTTGCGCGGGAAAGCGCAAACTGTTTTAGTATTCTGGGGAAATTTGCAATTAAAATAGACGCAAACAAGCCTATCATAACAATCACTACTATAAGCTCAACTAAAGTAACTCCGCGTTCTTTAAATTTTGTAGTCTGAACCATATTAATATATTATACATTTTTTTCTGTGATAAAAAAACAGCCCCAGGTTTCCCCAGAGCCGTTCTAAAATTAACCAAATTAATCTTTACTCACAAGTAAAATGAGCAACAGCACAATTAGCTGTAGTTCCTTTGTTGCCAGTACTATCTACACACCACGTAGCTACTCCAGTATCCCCAATATTACCAGGTGCCGTAACTTCTGCGCACCAGTCTGTGTTTCCCGCAACAGCACTCCCGTAGCAGGCAAGACCTGTTCCGCTTGCGCCATCAATAGCTGCTCCTATGGCACTATCTCCTACTCCAGATGTAATAGTTCCGCACCCTTGGGCGCTTTTAACAAATCCGTCTCCAGTAGCACCCGAGGTCCCGTCTACATAAGCTGCTCCATTTGTCAATAAAGTGGCCATGTTCCCCTGGATGGCTGCCACTCTGCTTTTGTTTATGTAACTAGTGACGTTGACCAATACGATTGCTGCCAAGACTGCGATGATGGCAATAACCACGATTAATTCAATGATTGTAAAACCTTTTTGTTTATTCATTTTTTATTTTTTTTATTAAGGTAAAATTAAGCTCGACCTTTAATTAGTATTTCTTATATATATTTTAATAGTATTTTAATCTGAAAGCAACCAGTCAATGCCAAGTCTTCTGTGGATAACTTATTTACTGTTTTATTCGCCCTTCAACTTTTTTTTAACTTTTTCCACAATATCATCCAGCCTAACATCAGATTTTATAAGATAATCCACTTTTTTAAGCTTTTTTATAACATCTGTGTAGCTTTCATCTTTTACATTGGTCAGCATAATTACTGGCAATCCGGCTTCCTTTTCCTTTATCTTTTTAATCATATCCACGCCGTTTTCTATAGGAAGCAAAACATCTGAAATAACCAAATCAGGCTTTTCCCTCTCAAAAGCATTTAGACCCTCTTTACCGTCTTGGGCTATTATGGTCGTAAACCCTTCTTTATCAAATTTTTGCTTTAATATAGCAACAAAATTAGGGTCATCTTCTACAATTAAAATTTTTGTACCTGTCATTTTTTTATTTATATTTATCTTTTAGTTTGAAATAAAGGGACTAACTACCGGCTTATCCAGAAGCTTTTGAAGAGTTTGGCTGTCTTGGTTCCACTGGCTTTGGATCATTTGATAAATATCTTCGCTAAAGCTTACTGCTGAGCTGTTATACTTTGGCTCACTATTTTTTGCCACTGTAACATAATTATAGTACAAAAATCCTCCAAAAGCCACTGACAAAAATACAAAAAATAAAATTATTAAGAATGCGTGTCTGCCTAAAAACCAAGGCACTTCTTTAAGCCATTTCTTAATTTTTAAAAGATTTTTTATTTTAAAATTCATTATCTTGATAAAACATTTATAGATAAAGTTGTCTTGGCTGATTTTTCCGTATTCTCAGCTTCCATGTTTTTAACAGAAATTAAGTAAGGACCTCTTTCCAGTCTCTCTAAAAAGGCTAGTGTTCCGCTGAAATCTCCACTCAAGGTCAAGCTAAGAGAAATTGCCTTGGACTGGCCGTCTTTTACTGAAGTCATCGGAGATATGGACAATTCTATATTTGAGCTGAAAGCGGTGCTTTCCAAAAACTCTATAAAATCCAGCGGGTTTTGAGGATCTGCAAACATTTTGTCAATTCTTTCCAGATTAGGCTTATACTCGCTGTATTTTGACATAAACTTTTGCACTTCTTTTGTTTGAAGATTTGCTGTCTTAATATCCCCTTTTGAGGTAAGGATTTTTCTTGACCCTTCTTGAATTTTAAAAAACAAAAAACAATCAGCAGATAATAACAGTACAAAAAAACAGACAAACAAGGATATCCAGATTATCCGCGCTTTTATTTTTGGGTTTTTATTTTCCATTTATAATATCCAAGGTTAAATTAAAATTGATATTCTTCTGGCTTATCCAGCTTTCAGGAGAAAAATTAATATTTTCTATGGTCTTTTCTAATTCAATATTGTTTTTAAAAGCCAGTAAGCTCTCTCTAGTGTCGCTAACGCCAGCTATAACAACCGTGGCTTTATTGGGCTGTAATCCAGGCTGGACAGAAAACTTGGTAAAATACAGTCCCGCTGGTCTTACTACTTTTAATAGATTGTGCACAGCATCGCTCAAAATAACTCTGTTTTTATAAAAAGAATCTACTGAAGCCAGCTTTTGGTTGTAGGCTACCATTTCGCTTTCAAATTTTAAAGCCCTAAAAGATTGATCTTCAATCTGAGCTTGGTGCAATAAAAAATCTTGAGATACTAATTCCCCCATAATATTAAACTCAACAGCTGAAAGTACTAAAAATATGCACAATAAAAACATTGTAATTTCTGCATACAAAACCAGTAGAAGCCTTTTTTTTTGCTCGTGTTTTAAGATATTTTTTTCTTCCGGCGGTAAAAGATTAAGCATTTTATAATATTTTATTTCTCTTCTGGCCCACGTAAAGCTAGCCCAAGGGCTGTAGTAAAAGATAAAATGTTTTTTTGTAGCTCGGGCAAAGTTTTCTTATTTATCTTGGGAAAGTTTATCAACGGATTGCCAAATTCTACTGGTATGGAAATTTTTTCGCTTAAAAATTTGTCTATGCCTTTGAGGCTAGCCCCTCCTCCAGATAAAATAATTTTTTCTATTTTTCTTTTTTTGTTGCTTCCGTCCAGGTGCTCGTGAAAATCATGATCTGCATAAAAATCTATATATTTTTGTATTTCAGATACCAATTCATATAAAACTGGCTTAACGGCTTTTGCCACCGCCTTTGCCCTATGGCTGGGGCCTTCAGATTCCAGCCCATATTTTATTTTCATATGCTCTGCTTCTCTTGCGTTTATACCTAAATCATCTGAAATTGCTTTGGTGACCTGCTCTGAAGAAATGGAAATAGAAGAAGTAAACCTCACTGACCGCCCAGAATAAACAATGAAATCTGTTGTGTCGCCCCCAAAATCTACCAGAGCTAAGGGTGCCATACTAATTTCGTTTTTTATCAAGGCTCTAGCAATAGACTGCGTTTCCACCTCAAGAGCCAATGGTATCAACCCTGCTTTTTTAAGGCATGATACATATGAATCAACTAATAGTTTTTCTACCGCAACAATTAAAATATCCTGATGGTCCAAATGATCTGTAATTGGAATTATTTTCTTAAAATCCAAATACATCTGGTCCTCGGGCATAGGAATATAATTCTCCGCCTCAAAAGGAACTGCTGACTTTAACTCTTCCATTTCCATTTTAGGCATTTTGATTACCTGTGAAAAAGATTTTTCCTCGGGCAAAGAACATACCACATACTTTGTATTGAGCTTTTCCCCATTTACTTTAGCCATGGCTTCTTTGAGGTTTTTGACAAACGTGTCCTCATCTTGAATCAAACCGTCGCTTACAACTCCCATAGGTATTTCCTTCTCAACAAAAGAAACTGGCTGTAAAGAACCATGCTTCTTTTTAAGCTTTATTATTTTTATAGACGAGTCATTCACATCCAAACCGAAGCTTTCAAATTCTAGACTTAAAAATTCTAGCATTGGTTTTAAATAATTATACCATTAATGCTAAGCAAAATAAAATTATCTTTTTTTGAACTTGTGGCGTACAAAAACAAACAGAGCTATAAAAAAAACAATAATTATAACCAACCACACAGCCTCGTACCAAAGACTATTTTGAATATTATCTTTGTTTGCCCTTAATTCTGAAGAAGATTCAGAGGAATTTTTTAATGATATATCATTATTTTCTAAAGATTGGCTTGTTGGTGCAGGTCCTGCTACTCCAGAGGTATTTGCTCTAATACCTGCTGGGGGCGGACCAACTCTAGGATTTTTAGGAAAGTCAGCCTTTAAAACAGCCTGAACTCCTACCGCGGAAAAAACAAAAACAGCCAATAAAATAATTAAAATTTTTATGCGAATGTTACTGTTCATATCATATTTTAATTTTAAAATCCTAATTACTTACCCAATTAAATTGCTGATAACCTGAAGTGGAAAGAGGAAAACTTGGAGGAGGAGAATACAAAAGATTTGGATCATAATTATTATAAGTGTGCATATATCCTCCAGAAAAAACTGACCCGTCAGCATTACTCCAGCTCCAAACCCAGCCGTCATAGCTCATAATAGATCCATATGTAATAATACTATTTTTAATATATGGATAATGTGAGCAAGTCTGACCAGCGTAACATTCATAATTAGAGCTATAGTAAAGCACTTGAGTTGCTCCATTTTGAGCCACTTGAGCTGCATCAACTTCAAGATTGGTAGGAGAATAATAACTGTAAATTATATCTCTCTGAGCAATTAAACCTAAAACATCAGATCCATCCTTTGAATTATATACAATATTATTCGGAATATATATGGAATACATGTCATCTAAATCAGTCTCTCCCAGCTTGGCTGTTGCTACAGTTACCCTCCCTTTTACAGTGCCTTCTACCCAAAGGTTATCTTCGGCAAAAATTATGCCGTTAGATGGAAGAGCTTTGTGATCATATCCCGACAAAAGAGTTCTGGAATTGTAATCTGTAGAATCTGGATAACTAGACCAAACATCATAAACATAATGTTGCCCAGTAGGATTGCTTCTGCGCTTGGTAACCTTATAAATTGTTACAGTTCCATCGCTATTAAAAACTAGAGAGTATCCTTGTTTGTTGGAAGAAGGCAAATAAATCCCCCCTTTGTTAGCCAAGCCTTTCATGTCCGACAAAGTAGAAGTAAGAGTGGAAAAATCAACAAATGAAACAGGGAACTGCCAAAAATTTTGAGTTTCCTGAGATGGCATTGGATTTCCCCATATGCCGGGTTTTGTTTCACCATAATCTGCACATCCGTCCGGATGCCCGCAGGTATATGTTGGCTTGAATGATTGAATAGGAGCGTTACCAGTTCCCTCAAAGCGTATTCCATTGTTAGACATAAATTGTCCGTTAATAGAATCAGACGGATAAATCCAAATATGCCAATTTGACAAAAATGCATATTTTGCCAAAGAAGGAATACCAAACTGCACGGTGATAGTGCGAGTTACGCTGGGACTACTGGTTGTCCACCCTGTTGATTTTATTGTGACCACACTAGATCCAATCAGGGGAGGAGTAATCACTAAATTAAAGTGCCCCACCACTTCTTGAGTATCTTTATCTATATATTCATGCTCCCCAGAACCATTTACATAGTCTTCCGGGAAATGGGCCAAATGCCACTGGTAATAATTTACTCCAGCCTCGGCAATCTGCAGAGCTTTTTCTCGATCTATTGCCGTACGTAAAATATTAAGTTTTAAAACAATATTATCTAAAAGCGGCAGCATTAAAATAGAAAAAACGCACAAAACAATAATCAAAAAGACCAAAATTGTTCCTTGCTGTGATTTGATTTTTTGTTTTTTTAAAAAATACATAATTAGTCCCCTAAATTGTTTTTTAAACTCCTAACAGTCGCCCCAGTACTTAAAGAAAAAACGCTATCGCTTCCTTGAGAAGCTTGCTTTAAAACTATCAAATTTATTCTTGCAAAACGTATATCGTTAATATTAACAGGCTGTGAAAGCGGTTCTGCATCGCCTCCATAATCGCCATCATAATAATAAAACAAAACTTCTAAGTCTGGTGACAAGTCGGGCTGGATAGCGCTTACAGTTTCAGAAGCTAAATTATAAGACAATGGCACCCCTGTAGGTACTACTACGCCCTTATATAAAACGTTATCTGAAATAAAATACCGAATTCTGTCTATTGTTGTTGGATTTGCGCGCTCTGGAGAATGAAAAATAATTTCGGTGTTTCCCGCTTCAAAAATAGCAGCCGAACCGTCCACTCCAGGAACCGCGCTTCTTATTTCATTTACAAATCTGGAAGAAACTATTCTTGCGTTGTCAATATTATCTAAAGCTAAATACTGTTGCTTTGAACCAGTAAAAATTTTGACAAGCAAACTAGCGGAAGCTGTCATTATAATAGCGATAACAGCCATAACCACTATCACCTCCACTAGAGTAAATCCTTTTTGCAGTTTCATATTATTGTGCGTTAAGTGACACCTCTAAGAGCCCGTAACCTTCCGAGCTAAGATTGTCTATTGTCTGACTTTCATAACCATCTTTATTTACCGTGACCTGATATCCACTTTCAGAAACTTCTAATCCAGTAAACATTGCCTGCCCCGGGGTGTAACACCCTGAAACATAATTTAAACTTATATTAGAAAGTAGTGGGGTTGCGGTTGGGTCTGTAGTTGATAAAAAAACCTTATATCTTAGATATCTTTTATTATTATTTAAAGAACTTATTGTATTACCAGAAGATTCATAATAAGTTCCACTTGTTCCGTCTGGTCCGATAAAATTCCAAACAGTGTCTTCATCGTTTGTATCGCTGGTTGCAATTTGAAACCTAATATCAGTTCCTGAAAATTGTGACATTGGATTCCAAGTTAAAGTGGTGTATCTTGTTTCATCGGTGCCAGTATCAAATATGGAAGACTCCAACCATCCAGAGCTAAGATATTCTTCACCAAATTTTGCAAGGCGCAAAGCATAAGGAATTTCTGACGTGCTGATGCTTGAAGAATCTACTGAGTCTGACCACTCGTTTTGACTCCACACACTACCCCCGGTATACAAATCTCCTCCTGTGGGTCCAGACAAAACAACCTCTGCTCCCTCTATGGGATTTGAAGAACTGGAATCTTTAACTGTAACCAGCATACTGTTGCTAGTTTTTGGACCAAGCAATAGAGTAAATTGCTGACTCGTATCTGGAAGAATATTTGTCCTTTGTATTGGAGAACTGCCATAAACCATATAATTGCTTGATATTAAAGCAGGAGTATAGTTATCCCATTCCAAACATTTGCTGTTATAACATTCATCACTGGCTGGATAAATTTTACCACTCGAGTCTGAACTATAAATTTCGTCAAACTTATAAATGTTTGGAGAAATTCCAATAAGCTTAGAACCTCTTACCTCTAAATTAACACCAGACATAGCCTGACATGTTTGGTTTAAAGTATAAAAGGTCAGACTGCTTAAACGGTCTATGGCAAAACTTAGTTTTGGAGATACCTCTCCAGATATAATGGTTACATCGGGTTTGGTAGGATTAGGATTTTCATCGCTGTTTGGATAAGTTTTATCAACAGAATAGCCTTCTTTTGTGACGGTAATCTGATAGCCGTTCACGCTGGGGTTAAGAATTTCAAACCAAGTGCCATCAGATCCGCTGGTGCTTGTGATATCAACTGCCGGATCTAAATTATTGTTTACAATATGTATAGTGGCTCCTTGGATAGGTTGCCCCACATAGTCAACTACTTCAATGGGTAAGCCACCCCTATTACCCAAACTTTCCAGTCCCTTAGGCGCAACAATGGTGGAAAAATCTTTTACAGTATCTGTGGTAGTATTTTTGACATAAAGTTTAACTTGTTTGTAATCATTAAAATCCGCATCTGTACCAAGCACTCCCGTACCGTCGGTTGGATCATCCACATAACTTATAGAATAATAAACATTAAAAACCACCCCTCCATAGCTTACCACAGCAGGGTTTGCCAAATCAGGTAGCGTACATATTCCTGTCTCCTTGCCACAAATAGCTTGGTTACCCAACGTTCCAATGTCCGCATAAGGCAGGTTGCGTATATTTTCTATGTATTGATTTGCTAAAGAAGCTACTATTACTTTGTCTCTGTAAGCTCTAATCTCATTTATAATGAGAAGATAAACCTGAAGAGAAATAATCGCCAATATAGCAAAAACCGCCACAGAGACAACTACCTCCACTAGTGTAAACCCTTTTTGCTTGTTTTTATTCATCATGCCCCTATTGATCCCAACACAGAATACATTGGTTCTATTATGGAGAAAGCGAATATACCCACCGCAATTCCTAGACCCACTATAAGTATGGGCTCAATGGCAGTAGATAATTTTTCAGTTGCATTTATGACCTCTTCTTCGTAAAACTCAGCTAGCTTTTTTAAAATATCGGAGGTCTTACCTGTTTCTTCTCCTACCTCCATCATCTCAATCATTCCAAAAGGGAAAATCTTTTGGTTTATTCTTAGAGCTGAAGAAAGGCTTTCTCCCTTTTTTAATTTTTCTCCGGCTTCTTCAATTGCTCTTTTAAAGTAATGATTCCCCATAAGCTTTGAAGTTACTTCCAAAGATCTTACCATGGGTACTCCAGAAGACATTAAAGAACTCAAAGATCTTATTAAAATAGCGCAATCGTTTTCCTTAATAAGCATAGAAAAATACGGAAGCTTTAAAAGGATTGTATCCACAAGCCATTTCCCGGGTTTTGTTTTTATGGCTGCCATAAAACAAAACGCCAAAAAAAACGGCACCGTCAGCAAAATCGGCCAATTTCTTGAAGCAAAATTCCCTGTACCCAGCACAATTCTTGTGTAAATGGGAAGCTCCACATTTATAGAACTAAAAAAAGTATTTAAATGAGGTATAACCACGCTTACAACTACCACTCCTACGCCCAACATTGTAAGCAAAATAATACTCGGATAAATCATAGCTCCCTGTACTTTAGACTTTAGCTCGTGTTCTTTCTCAAGTTGAAAAGACAAATCCTGAAAAACTTGATCCAGCGTGCCTGCCTCTTCACCCACCTTAACCATACTCAAAAATAATTCTGAAAAAATATCCGGATACAGCGCCAAAGCCTCTGAAAGCGACTGCCCTTTGTTTATTTTTTCCTTAACGTCCAGAAGAGCTGCTTTAAATTTCTTATTTTTTGTTTGTGAAGCTAAAATGTCAAAAGCCTTGATTGTCGAAAGTCCTGTCGCGCTCATTATGTGCAAATTCCTTGTCATAATGATCTTTTCAGCAGAAGAAACCTTCCCCCCGAAAGACAAGGAAGTTAACCAATTACGTTTTTTTGATTTTTCATCTGAAACAGCCTTTACCAAAATCAGCTCCTCTTCTTTAAGCTTTTTAGCCAGCTGACGAATATCATCAGCAAAAGCAGTGCCAGTCTTTGTTTGACTGTCTATTGTTTTAGCCGTATAAAAATAATTTGGCATATATTTATTCTATAATAACTCGGAGCACTTCCTCTATAGATGTAACTCCTCTGGCTGCTTTTACAAACCCGTCTTCCACCATTGTTCTCATACCGTCTGCAATGGCCTGATTTGTAATTTCTTTTGTAGCAACTTTTTTGATTATCAGGGCTTTTATGGCTTCTGTCACAGGTAAGACCTCGTATATGGCTATTCTGCCTCTATAACCGTCAGCAGAGTCTTCAGAAGGCACTGGCCTATAAAACTGTATGTTTTCTAACTTATCTCCTGCTTTAGCCAGGTTTTCCTCCTTTAAAATTTTTAAAATTCTTTCTATGTCGCAATATTTGGACAAATTTTTTATATCAGCCTGGCTTAATTTGTAAGGCTCTTTTTCCCCATAAAATTTTCTGACCAGCCTTTGGGCTAGAATTAAGTTTAATGTTGAAGCCAGCAAGAACGGTTCTGCTTTCATATCAATCAACCTTGGTATGGCTCCGGCTGCCTCGGTTGTGTGCAAAGTAGACAAAACCAAATGCCCGGTAAGGGCAGCATTGATTGCCAGATCCGCTGTTTCGTTATCCCTAATTTCCCCCACCATTATAATGTTTGGGTCCTGCCTCAAAAGCACTCTTAGCCCGGAAGCAAATGTCAGCCCTATTTTTGAATTAACTTGAGTT
>Ga0172381_10003012_pt1 | contig 18163 bp, 15 predicted proteins | sample Leawel6488metaG_FD_119754 | JGI IMG/M metagenome (GOLD analysis project Ga0172381, IMG submission 119754) | Leachate microbial communities from a municipal landfill in Southern Ontario, Canada - Leachate well 64-88 metaG | ecosystem: Engineered > Solid waste > Landfill > Unclassified | place... | reverse complement strand
CAGGGCTTTCTGTATGTCTTCACGGCTGTCTTTGTATTCAGGTCCATGGCAATCAGAGCCGAATGTCATTCTGACTCCTTTTTCAAACATGTATCTTAAATATTCATTGTATTTACGATAAAAATCTTCTGATGATCTCTCTCCGTATACCATATATGCGTTTGCTTCTATACATACTCCGTTTTCTATCAGCGCAGCAGCAAGTTCATCATGCATTGACCTTGGGATAACATCAAAATCCCTGAACCATGGTGCCTGATCCTGGTAGTAAAACCACCAGGGATGTCCTAATATATCTACCCTCGGATCGGTCGCTATATACATCTGCTGACGGTGCCATTCCTTTATAAGCCCTTGCCCTTGGCTTACATCAGTATGCCATGGGGAATGAGCTGCTGCAACAGCGTACATAATGCCTAATTCCTTCATATCTTCAGCTGTCAGCATGAATTCAAATCCATATCCTTCTATAGGTACAGTGGATGTATAACCATCCCTTGTACCTGTTTTTGCACAATGCTCATACATGGCTTTCGGTATGACAGTCAGTTCGACTCCGAAATAGAAACCGTCTGTCTTATACTGTTCGTAAAGTCTTTTTGATTCTTTCATGTTTTCCCAATATGAAGGTATGTTGTAATTGGCATGGTCAGTAATACCGAACATTTCGATACCTGATTTCCTGGCTGATTCTATCAATACCGGAACAGGCAGTTTTGCATCATATGATGCAGTTGAGTGGATATGCCAATCGGTGTTATACATGATTCCTCCTGTATGTGTGAAGTTTATTGCATTATACCATACTGCGATAAATTTGAGCCTGATCGGATCAGGAAATGATACCCTTTTAAACTTGGAGTATCTATTTACTCTTTATACTCTATCCTGAAATATTCCAGGATCTTTTTAAATTTATCCTGCGCGGAAAGGCAGGTTTCCATCAGATATCCTTTTTCCGTATTCCACTGCTTAAGGCCCTGATAATAAAACATCTTGATATCATCTTCTATGATAAATGGAACAATATTATATCTTAAGCACTCCTTAAACATGATCAGTCTTCCGACTCTGCCGTTACCATCCTGAAAAGGATGAATACGCTCAAATTGAACATGGAAATCAATAATATCTTCCAGAGTTTTATTTCTGATGGAATTGTATTTAAGAAGCAACACTTTCATTCTGTCGCGGACTTCCTCCGGCAGCGCTGTTTCCATACCACCGACCTCATTGGGCATATTCTTGTAATCGCCCACCACGGACCCATCCTTGCGGTTATCGCTCGTTCCATTTTTTAAGATCAGATGGATCTCTTTGATCAATTTTTCCGAAAGGATACTTTTAGCAGTATCTATTACCTGATCGATACAGCGGAAGTGATTCACCGTTTCAATCACATCATCTACATTTACACTTTTATTTTCAATACCGATAGTGTTGGTCTCATAAATGTAACGCGTCTGATCGTGAGTAAGACGGCTTCCCTCAATGTGATTGGAGTTGTAAGTCAGATCGATCTGTACTTTATGATAAATGCTGCCTGACAGGCGCTTTCTTTTTTCAGCCTGCAACACTTCAAGGAGTGTATAAGGTACGCTATGTTTTTTGTTTGTCCGTTCAGGCTTCTGTGCATATTCGGGGATGTTCCATGTTTTGCCTGTAAGAAAGGCACCCTCTATACGGCCTGCAGAGCAGTAACCTCTGACGCTGCGTTTTGAAATATTCCATTTTTCTGCGATTTGTCCAACAAAAAGATATTTCATTTTGTGCCTCCTTGATCTGACAAGTATATTTTATAACATTATCGGCAATAATGCAATTACAAATTTACGTGGTATTGCATTAATATTGCCGATAATAAGTACGGGATATACTTCCAATGCTCCAGTGTAATACATAGATACTTTTTTTGTTTACTGAATATTAGTTTTACCACCGTGTAGTGACATTGCAGGGTATGATCAACAAATTTAATAGATTGATATTTATTTCTATTTGCAATGAATATATAATAAGTATCAGTATTTAAATACCGGGAAATATCAGGAATCAATCATTTATGCGCCTGATCAGACGCAACTATATTATATGGGGAGGAAATGTGCATGAACAACACAGATACGCCGAACATCCATCGTTATGACCCGCCAAAATGGTTCCGTGACGCTGATTTCGGCATTTTTATCCATTGGGGGGCATCAAGTATACCTGCATTTGCACCGGTAGATGTAGACGATTATGGGACGCTCATGAAAGAGAAACCCATGAGCTACGTTTTTGCCAATATGCCGTATGCCGAATGGTATCCCAACAGTATGAAGTTTCCAGGAAGTCCTGCACAGGTCTACCATGATAAGAACTACAAGGATAAACCTTATGACTATTTTATCGAAGAGTTCAGGAAGCGTGCAAAAAATGTTGATGTTGAAAAATGGGCGGAACTATTTTCACAGGCCGGTGCGAAATATGTTGTGGTCGTGAGCAAGCATCATGACGGATTCGTGATGTTTGACACCAAGGTAAAGCACCCCAAGAAAGAAAACTACAGCCTGGATTTCGACCATGTCGGAAATCTGGCCGCTGCAGTGCGTAAAAGAGGTATGCGTTTCGGAGTCTATTATTCGTCTCTTATCGACTGGTCATTTAAAGACAGAAGAATAGACAGCGCCGGTTCTCTTTTTATGGGAAATGACAATTCAAAGTTATACTGTGACTACTGCTATAACCACTGGAGAGAAATAATTGACAGGTATCATCCTGATGTACTGTGGAGCGACATAGGTTATCCCACAGATAACAGACTGGAAGATCTATTTACCTATTACTATAAACAGGTGCCCGAAGGCGTGGTAAACGACAGATGGGGCCAGTGGCCGAATCTTTTAAGAAACAGGGTAGGTGAAGCCCTTATAAACAAAATGGCAAAAAGCACTCTTGAAAAGAATTCCGATGTGGTTCTGGACACTAAATATTATGATTTTAGAACTCTGGAATACAATACGAAATGGGAACAGAAGGATATATGGTTTGAAGTGTGCAGGGGAATGGACAAATCGTTCGGGTTCAATCAGTTCAGCAGACCGCAGGACTATATTACCCCTGAGGAAGTAAAAAAAATCATAGCCGAGGTATTTCCCAAAAAAGGACGTCTTCTATTAAATGCAGGTCCTGATTCATACGGAGCCATACCTGAATATCAGGTAGAAATCCTAAGAAAGGTCGGGATAAGATAATGAATGCTAAACAGAAAAAATATATAGTTGAACAGATGATATGGTCATTTTTCATTAATGGTGTTATAAACGGAGCGCTTGCATATTTTCTCAACAAGGATAAGCCACTAGAAACACTGTCGATGCAGGAGAATTATTTTAATCTCATTATTGATATTGCAATAACAGCAGTCATTCTTGCATGGCTTATTGCATGGTCAGTAAACTTCGGCGTTAAAAATACAGGGTTGTATGCATCCATGACACCGCAGAACAGGATCCAGGCATGTATGGGTAAATGGTTCCGGATACCCGCAAGATACGGCTGGATGTGGTGTCTCATAGTTATACCTGTACTGTACGGACTGACGGTCATCGGGATACTTGCATTCGGTGTGACTCAGTTTACTTTATGGGGCTGGACACTGTATAAGACAGGATACACAGCATTAATGGGAGCTGCTTTTTCAGCAATTTTCATTACAAGCGCATATTATGCAGATGCAGCCAATCTTGAGCCTGAAAAGAAGAAGGTAAAAGCATAAAAGTTTAGTTATAAATACTTAACCGGTATAACCATGTCTTCGTCTTTCAGGGTAATTAGATTGTCATACATACATACGACACCCCCTGGTCCCCTTTTGATATTTGGAATCCTATCAAGAACCCGAAAGACCGAGATGTCATTTTTGCTTGGGTCGGCATATTTTTTGATCTCTATTGGATATAGCGTTCCGTTTTGTAAAATCAATAGGTCGATCTCATTCATATCTTTATCACGGTAAAAGTAAAGCGGTATATCTCTTCCTTTATTTAAGTAACTTTTTATAACTTCAGCAATTACAAAAGTCTCAAAAAATGCTCCCGCCATAGCTCCGTTTTGTAATACTTCAGGTGTATTCCATTTTGTAAGATAAGCAGCCAGACCCGTATCAAGGAAATAAACCTTTGGTGTTTTAACAGCTCGTTTGGTAATGTTATTATAATAAGGTTGGAGTAAATAAACGATCTGAGATGCTTGAAGTATGGACAACCAACGTTCTGCTGTAGGTGCACTGATATTTACATCACGAGCTACTGATGCAAGATTTAAGAGCTGACCTGTACAAGCCGCTATCACTGTCATGAATTTAATAAACTTACCTTCATCACCGACCTGGGTTAAATCCCTGACATCACGCTCGATATAGGTCTTTACATAAGAACCATAAAATACTGTCCAATCTACATCACTTTCAGCATACATCTGAGGCATACTGCCCTTGTAAATTATATTCCAAATATCCTTATAAGAGGTTTCCTGTAAGTCTTTACGCCGGGCTGCATAGTATTCATCTGTAGGGATAAACGGCTCGTTAAACTCCACACCTGTTATTTCGCGCAATGATAAACCGAGTAATTCAATCAAACCAAGTCTTCCTGCAAGTGACTCAGTAACATTCTTCATCATTACAAATCGTTGGGAACCGGACAAATAGAATTGTCCTTTTTTATGTTCAGAATCTATGATCATCTTAATATATGGAAACAAATTTGGAGCATATTGAATTTCATCCACGAATAAAGGAGGAGGAGTGTCCTTGAAGAAAGTGCCTGCTTCCTCTCGCGCAGACTGAAGCATGATTGGATCATCAAGCGTTATGTATGCTATATTTTTTGCAACCTTTTTTAAAAGGGTAGTTTTACCTGCCTGACGAGGTCCGGTAATCAGTACTGCACCAAACATTTTTGATATATTTCTAACAGTTTCTTCTATATGTCTATTAATATACATAATGCGTCTCCTTCCGTCTGAAATAACAAACAATATTATTATAGACGGTTTCTTGCAAAAAATCAATGCTATCAAAAATGTATTTCAAAATGGTTTTCAAAAACTACGTTTTTATAAAAATAATAAATTTCTCTCTACGTTAATTACCCATATATTAAATAAATATCCTTAAGCTTCTGTTTTCCAACAAAGTAGGCAGCAATAAGAGGATTAGTTCCTTCAAATAGAATCACAGGCGATTTAACTAATTTCCAATTGCATACTTATATTTTATCGAAACACTTGAAAGGTAGTGATCGTTATGCTATCATCTTTCAGTTATGTCTAAATTCTTTGGATAATAAAATACTTTTCGGTCAATTAGAAAGTATACGCAGAATTTAGGGGGCACTAAAATACGGCAAACGAAGCCTGGTGTCTTACATTTCGTAAAAAAGGAGAACAATTTATATGAAAAAGCCATTTATACTTGCCCTTATTGTAGTAATGAGCCTGACTCTCGCTGCCTGCGGTACTGGCATAGAAAGCGAAGAGGCTACAGACACTTCGACACCTACCGAATCTGTGGTAACAGAAGATCCGACAGAAACACCTGATGAACCTGTGGTTCTGGTAGACGTTGTTTCACAAGGTATTTCCCTTAAACTTCCTTCTGGTATGACAGAACAGGGAGAGAACTTTTATGCTGACACAACAACGGGTGATTCTGCAACATTCGCTGTTGATATGGCTGATGAGAGCTGGCCGTTATCAGACGTGTCACAGGATGATTTTATAGGTTATCAACTATTCGATCGTTCTAATGTTGTGGTTACCAGTTTCGATAATGCAGTTGTTCTAAACGGCAATAAAGGCCTCATCTGCAAATTCTCATTTACTTCTGAAGAAGGAAATGCGATCACAGGTGCAATTATTACTGTGACTTATAAAGGCGCAGAATACACCGTAAGCTTACTGTATTCTTCTGACAACGCTGAAGGTGCTTTAGCCAGCAGCATGGATGATATCATCAACAGCATAGCTCCGGTAGCTTATTAATACAAAAAAGGCAGTAAAAATGATCACCCCTCCGGTTACGGAGGGGTTTTTGTTTGATCAGTAATATTCTTAACAGGACAGCTGGGCCGATTTACCGAAATACTGTTATAATAAGTCTGGATATTCCTCATTATTCAATCAAATTTCATATGGTATTAAGAAGAACAACAAAGGTGCAGTATAGATGCGGTAATTTTATGAATTATGTATTTATTGATAGTATTTTCTGTAAATGCATCTATATCATTTTTGTAGATTAAGTATCGTATTAAATATATCTTCTAAAAGCTACCTCAAATCCTTTCAGTAAAATACCTCAAATCCTTTCGGTAAAAAACCTCAAATCTGTTCGTTTTTTCTGCCTGCCTATATCAAACCCAAAATGCTTCCTTTAACCCTTCAAAGTCAAGATAGTCTTCTATGAACTGCTTGCGAAGAAGATCCAGAGGTATGAATTCGTTATACTTTCCGTCTATCTGTACTTTGGCAGGTAACGGCAGGTCATACAGATTTAAATCGGAATGGATTATCTCAGATATAATATTCTGTAGTTCCTCTTTCGTCCCTTCAAATATAACTTCAAGGTAAACACAGGTTATCCAGGGCAGGGTGCTCTTTATTTTCCTTTGCCTTAAAGCATAATTTAAAGTCATCAGCTGCCTTGTACCCACCCATGGGAAGATGGCATATTTCTTGTCCGATAACGGGGTGACCAGATTATCCAGAATACCGCTGTTTCTTGTAATGTATTTGATCTCAGTCAGCCGTTCTTTACAACGTTCGCTAAGATATGGATACGGATCGTCTGATAACAGTATGCTTCGGATCTTTCTGACAAGGACCGTATGGAGTTCGCATACAAAATCCACGTCCCAGTCCACCACCGATATTCCCGGTACTCTTTTAACAAATATGACCTTTGACTTCACGTTCACATCGACTGTTTCCCAGGTAAGTCCGGCCAAAGCGAAACGGACACCTACGGGATAGACTTTATCGACGGTACCGATAGTGCGGTTTTCATCTTTTACAAGTAAGTATTCAGTCGAAAGAAATACAGTCAGGAATTTATGGCTGTTTACGATCTTTTCACCTTCTCTGCCGATGATGAGACCGCCGTACTCTGTTTTTTGAAGCTGATCAATCTCTATAAGATGGGTCAGCAGATGCTTGTAGTCATCCTGAGGTATGTTTTTGAAACAGCCTAAAGAGAGTATATCCTGTGCGAGAGCTGCAGCAGACATCTCTCCGTTGCTTTTAAGATAGCTCATGGTCTGGTGGTACAGAAGGTTATATGCATGGTTTAAAGGCGGGATGGGTTCTATCCAGTGGTCTTTGGTATACAGTTCTATGATCGCGATCGTACGTATGAAATCCCAGTTGATAGGCCCTAACTTGTCATCTGAATTGATCTTGATGCTTTCTACGAATGTAAATAACAGCTGGGGGATCTGTCCTCTTCGGCCGCATCGGCCAAGCCGCTGGGCAAAGCTTGATACGTTATATGGTGTACCTATCTGCACGGCCTGGTCCAGTGAACCGATATCGATTCCAAGCTCCAGTGTCACGGTAGCGCCTGTGACGATCTTTTCATCGGTGGATTTCATTTCATCTTCCGTATTTTCTCTTATCAGTGCTGATACATTGCCATGATGGACTCTATATACATCGGGAGCCTTGTTTTTAAGTGCTATCTCTTTAAGATTTGCGATGACATATTCGGACTCTTCACGGCTGTTGGTGAATATGATGGTTTTTTTGTCAAGCGTCCTTCGAAAAAGATATTCATAATGTTCACGGTCACCGATATCACCGCCTGTGCCTATGGTATTATCACCTGCATCACTGCTTTTCGTGTCACGTTTTTCAGCATAATTTACGAATCGTTCCACATGCAGTCCGATGCTCTTTCTGCCTTCATTTGTGACAGGAGCGGCACACTCACGTCCGGTACCGGTATTAAGCCAGTTCTGAGCCAATGAGACATCACCTAAGGTAGCTGACAGTCCGATCCTTCTTGGATTGACTCCTGTCAGCTTTTTCAACCGCTCCAGTACGCATAATAGCTGTATACCTCTTACATCACGCATGAAATAGTGGACCTCATCAATGATGACGAACCGCAGATCAGAGAACATCTCTAAGCAGGCGCCGCGCTTATTGGTTATAAGGCTTTCTAACGATTCAGGTGTGATCTGCAAAATACCCTGCGGGTTCTTTACCAGCTTGTTCTTCTGGGTCACTGACGCATCGCCGTGCCATTTTGTTACAGGGATGTGCGAATCTATAAGCAACTGCTCCAGCCGCTTGAACTGGTCATTGATCAGTGCTTTAAGAGGGGAGATGTACATGACCCCGACTGATTTTGAAGGCCTGTTATATAGCTCTGTCAGAACGGGCAGGAAAGCGGCTTCCGTCTTGCCCGAAGCCGTACCTGAAGAGAGAAGGAGATTGTCATCGCTGTCGAAAATGATTTCACAGGCAGCTACCTGGTTGCCCCGTAATTCTTCCCATTTGCTCTGATATATGAAATCCTGAATGAACGGAGCCAGTCTGTTAAATGCATCCAATGGTTATACCTCAAATTCCAAAAATTCACTGTGTATCTCTTCATCTGAAAGACCGCCTTTAGCCATTTCAAAGCTGTTACTGCCCAGAATCTCGCTCACGCTCATCTTTGGATTCTGGTGAAGGATGTTTATAAGCTCAATAAAGTCACGTATGATCTCACGGGGAGTGATATGTGTTTCCGCTCCTACCCGGTTATACTCCACAGTCAGAAAGTACAGAAGGTCATCATGCCTGAGCGTTGAAGTATAGCTGAATAGCTGCATATGTATATCCCGTAATTTTTCGACTAAAATATACATCTCTTCCTGTGAAAGCATCTGTAAGCGGATGATGGGAGCTGAAAGATCCTTGATCTGGGCTGTGGAGAAATGACCTTCAGCCAGCCTTGAACGAAGAGCTTCGTAGCTGAACAGGCCTTTGTACTTATCCTCGATACACTGAAGCGTTCCTCCCATTAAAAAACCGACATGTTTTGCCTTGCCCTGCAGAACATCGTTATACATAGTAAGGATTTTTTCGTAATTATTCGCTCTTGTGATCGAGTTTGGTATCTTATATATATTCACCAGCTCGTCAACGATTACAAGCATTCCTTTATACCCCGCGCTTACAAGGAAAGCGGCAAGTATTTTCAAAAAATCATACCATGTCTCATCGTTAACAATGAAGTTGATGTCAAGGTCGGCCTTGGCTTCTTTCCTTGAAGCATATTCACCGCGGAACCATTTCAATACATTGGACTTCATCGTAAGGTCGTCTTTCTGATATGCTTTCCAATATGCGACAACTGCTTTAGCAAACTCAAAACCGTTTACCATGCCTTCCAATGATCCCGCTACAGTGTATATCTGTTTTTCCACCAGTTTGCTGAATTCATCGCCTGTGGCATCAGAACCTGCTTTGACAGATGCCTGTATCTCAGAGATCCATTTTTCAAGTATAAGCGGTAATGCCCCGCCGTCAGGTTTGGACTTTGTAGAAAGATTCTGGATCAATTCCTTATATGTAGCCAATCCCTGACCTTTGGTCCCGGCGAAACGGCGCTCAGGAGATAAGTCAGCATCTACTACGACGAAACCTTTTGCGGTGGCATAGTTACGGATGGTCTGAAGCAGAAAGCTCTTGCCGCTGCCGTATTTACCTACGATGAACCGAAAGGTCGCGCTGCCTTGTTCGATCATCTCTATATCATGCAGGATGGTCGAGATCTCAGATGCCCGGCCTACCGTTATGTATTCGAGCCCCACGCGCGGCACCACGCCGCCTTTTAATGCATTTATAAGGATATTTGCTATCCTGGTCGGTACCTGATTTGTCATATTGATCCTACCATTCCTTTTACCTGATCTTTATAATCTTCATATATCGTAAGTTCATTGTCAAGAATATTGTCACCGATATAGTCCATCGCTTTCCCGTTGATCCCGTCTGCTAAAACTTCGAGCATTATATTATTATCGTCTGCAAATTTCTTTATATTCTCCCCGCGCAGGATCACAGCTAAGGCCTGCAATTCGTTCTCGCTCAATATATCTTTCAGGCTCTGCCAGCTGTTTGATACCAGTGCGTTTTCCGTGTCAGCCGGATCGGAGAAGAAATTCTGATCAGGCAACTGTAAGTCTTCATTACTCTTTACCTGTTCCTCAACAATAAGGGCTTCCTGAGTGATGAGTGCTTCCTGTCTGATGCGGTCAAGAGAGGCATGATCTACTGTTACCACAGTTCTGGTTGCTTCCCTGTAATATTCCATGACCGCAGCCTGTATTATATTCTCGATCAATATGCCGGATCTGTTCAGTTTACCAAGCGTTTCCTGATTTACCATATCGATATCAGCTGTGATCTTATGTTTGTATTTTGTGATCTTCCTTAAAACAGATTCCATCTGTTTCATCACATAACCGATAAACTGCCTGCCTTTATCCGTTGTGATTACGGTACTGAATGACCATTCATTCTGTCTGCATATATATATCTCATTTTCCGAGATAACGACCCTTCTGTCAGGCTGGTCGAGCCATTGGCAGAAAAGAGCATCCTTAAAAGGTTTCCACGGTGTTATTTTTTTAGTCGGGCGGAACAGCGCATCATCAAAATGGATACCGGCCGTTTCAAAATCCATACGTATCTTCTCAATGACGAAGTTAAAACAGTCAGATATCAGCTTATTTGTCTCTTCTGAATAAAATACGGATTTTTTAATGTCGTACTTTGATATGGAGCAGTAAAGATCAAAGCCGTTGTCAGGATCTATGATCTTGGGATAATGCCTGGTAAGGTCATGTTCTTTGGCAAAATCCAGAAAAGACTGTGGCAGATCATAATAGATATGATAATCTTTGAGCCACCTTATAACATACTTATCGATTGCCGGATCATAGATTTTATATGAATTCCAGAAAGACAGAAGCCTTTTGAGGCCGTCCTGCGGGTCTTCCACTCCTATGTTGTTGAGCAGTTCGTATATATACAGAAAAACATAGGACAGGGAAGTATGGCCGATAATACCTTTATGTACACCGGTACGCCAGGTAAAATATGTCCTGAGCTGTTCGTGATCCATCATCTGATAATACGGGAAATATCCGGAAAAATTGACCTGCCTGGGATAATCATCCTTGAAATCCTTCATGAAAACCGCCTGATTATAGAAGATCCTTGCGCTGTCCTGCTGTACTTTTCTGTCAAAGAACCGTGAATAATCTGAAGAGAAGGAGGAATAACGTCTTGAAATATCCCTCATGCGGTTGAACAGCTCACGTATCTCATCGCGCTGCGGAGGTTCGATTTTCTGAGGTTTAAGAACGAATTTGCCTACACCTTCCACCGGTTTGTTATCGTACTCTATTTCATAAAACAGACCATCCGAAAAAGAGATCTGCCCCTGCGGCTGTGCCTTAACAGACGCGGTTTCTTTGACCTGCTGCCTGTCAGGGATCCTGACTGATCCATATTCTTTTTCTGTGTTATATCCGCTCATTTCTTCCCCCAGAGCAAGTACGACATTTCCTATATAATACCATGTGATCCCGCATTCAGACAGGTATCAGCCGACGACCTTGCCAAAAACTTTGAGATCGTCAAAGTCACGGACCAGAATAGGATCGTATGCCGGATTCAAAGACACCAGATGGCCTTTCTCAAGCTTCTTAAGATATGCTTCATTGTTCAAACAGAAGATGCCGATCTCTCCTTCATCCAGAGCAGGCTGCTCATGAATAAAGATGATCTGTCTGTCTACAAATCGCGGTGTCATGCTGTCGCCGTTCACACGAACGGCATAATCAGATGTAGCCGGGATAGTGTTGTCTACTTCGATCACGTCATAATCGCTGCCCGTCAGATAGTTGCCGCAACCGGCTGAAACCGATATGTCATACAGACGCAAGGTTCTTTTACCGCTGAATGTCTGCCGGATGTCCTGTACCCGGCAAATATCACAGATAGCTAGAAAAGCTTCCACGGTCGGGTTGGATACTCCGGTTTCCCACTTGCCTATCGTATACGGTTTTACATCAAACCCTTCCTGTTTCAATAGGGTACTCAGCTGTACACGAGACAATCCTGCAGTTTCGCGAACCTCCAATAATTTATTACCCAGATGCATTTGAGCACCTCCACTATGTCAATTGTACATGTATATATGCGATTTGCAATAGAATAACGCAGAAACTGCATAAAAAGGTCGATATTGTGCAGTATCTGCATGTAATTCAATGATAATGGTGGATATATTGAATATGCCCCGGTATTTTAAGTGCTTTAGATGTAACTTAAACAGAGCAATACAGCAAATACCACCGCTCTCTGATATTTTTAAATTGTGGCGCATATATACAGAAAATCATAAGATATGATATAGAAGAAGAGTTTTAACTTAAAGATAAAGTAAATAGAAAGAAATTTTTAATAAAATTGCAAAACCGTAAAATACGGGATACCGTGTCTTGACAGTGTTGATCGATATGGATAGTATAGGCTTAAAATGTAGCTAATTGGAATAAAGGTGCATGAAATGACAGATCACAATAAAATAAGGTCATATCATTCTGTATTATATAAGCAGCGTTATCTTAGGATATCAGTGTTCCTTATTCTCCTGATATGCTTTGCATATGTCCTGTCCGGATGCACAGATAACGGTGATCTGATCAATACAGAAACTTATGAAGTTCCAATTGAAAACACTCCGGCTGTATCTTTGGCTGTAGAAGAGACACCCAAAGAGGTGCCTGATGATGAGCTGGTAAAGGTCCTCGATTATATCCCTGACATATTCATCGAACTTAGATATTCAACAGAAGATAATTTCACCGGGAAAATAATATATGATTTTACCGATGCATACCTGAGATACGGAACTGTGAAGAAGCTTGCAGTTGTACAGGAGAGACTGGCTGAAAGCGGATTTTATCTGAAGATCTGGGATGCATACAGGCCGGTCAGTGCGCAGTTCGCTTTGTGGGAAGCGTGTCCTGATCCTGCTTATGTTGCTGATCCGAATACCGGTTATTCGAACCATAACAGAGGGAACACCGTAGATGTCACTTTAGTCACATGCGACGGAGAAGAAATCGAAATGCCTACGGGCTTTGATGATTTTTCCCTGTTTGCAGACAGGGATTACACAGATATATCGCAGGCTGCAATGAATAATGTCATGATACTGGAAAACGCTATGGAACAGAACGGATTCACATGTTATTTCAAAGAATGGTGGCATTATTCTGATAATGTCGCCTATGATGTGGTTACCGAATAGAAGTTTGATGTATTCTTAAAGTCAGTCTGTTTTACATACGGTATTAGTCACAAGGTCCAACTTGCACCATGTATAGTTACTGTAATCATCCATGTATAATATCCACTTATTACTTTCCAGATACACGATGTTGTTTGTAGACATGTGATCGATCTGCATGACCGTGCTCAGATCATTGAGATCGATCAGCATCAGGCTTTCGACCTGATCGGGATGCCTTACTGATAAGAGGAGCTTGCCGTCGGCAATGTAATAGAAATTTATCTTGTATCCAACGTGATAAATCTGTTCCTTATTCTGTCCCTGTCTGTCACATTTGAATATCGTAAGCCCATCCATTATGGTCATGTAATATATGCTGTCCTCATTTATGTAAAAGTTACCATATGCATCATCAGATATCAGCTGCTTTACATCCTGTCCTTCCGTATTCATTGTCATCAGCTTATTTGAATCTGTGCAGAAATATATAAGGTTATCGACGATACGGAGAGACTGGACGTCATGACCGAAATCCTTCGCACCTGTTCCGTCAGTCTTCATGCGGCATATAATGTTATTGTTGTTCGTATCAGAATAAAATATATAGTCATTATATACGACCATGCCTGAACATACCGTATCTGAGATGAATGTAAGCATCTGCCCGTCAGTCCTGATCTTATATATTTTTCCGTCTTTAGATAGATTAGTGAAATATATCCAGTCACCGATAATGTTTAAATTGCATGCTTTCTCATATGTCACTACAGTGTTTTGTGATAAATCTGTCTTCATCTTGTAAAGAGCGTTACCATCATCTGCATTGATATAATAGATCCAGTCTCCTTGCGTACATATTGTGCCCCCGCGATACTCAGAGCCGTTATTCAGCAATATACCGCTTGCCATGTCGGTCTGGGAGCATCCGACAGTATTTATCTGGCTGCTGTCTGCATAATCGGGTATAAACGGTATTTTTATCGAAATATCAGCATTCTCATATTCATCTTTGATCGCTGTCATGTCTTCGAAATAGTTTTCAGAATTGACATCATATTCTTCGATTAACTGATTCAGCTCATCCTGGTAATATTTGATACCTTCGATAAGCATCTGGACCTTTATCATGTATGTATCTTTTTCATCAGGATATTCAGCTATTATCTGATCTACGATCGTAAGAGCCAAAGTAAAATCCCTGCCATCCAGAGCGGTATCGAAACCTGAGTATAGTCCCTCTAATCTGGAGGGAGTCTCTTCGATCTGTTCTGATTCACCGGGCGAGATCACATCATATGTCTGACTGGGGTTTACCGGTGAGTCGCTGGCTTGCTGATCGGAATCACAACCTGACAGTATTAAAAGAGCTATCAATAAAATGTATAGAATGGACCTTTTTTTCATGTTATTACCTCGTTAATAGAATATAAATGTATATTGTTTAAATTATACCATCAATATGTATATGTGAAATATGATTTATATGGTGATAAAGAAAATAATGCTTTTTCATAACGACATGAATCTTAGCGGATTTCCAGGTTATCAGCGGTATAGATGTTATAGAAAAATATCTTCAATTAAAAGATGATCCTGGTTATGAGTATATGCTTATCTGACCGAATTTAAACTTTTTCGATAAGTTCATACCGCGATATAACCAAGTCAATGATATCCTGTTTCCTTACACGAATATTCAATTTATCGATTATTTTTTCAACAGCCTGTCTGTTAAAAGAAGGGATGTGCTGCCTATACTTCGGATATTTTCTTAAGAGATCATTGAAAAGAGAGATAAGCATATCGTTCTTTTTTGGCTTATTGGGATATCCACGCGATATCAGTGCCATATTATGATCAAATACAGGAGCAAGCCCTATGAGTTTACCCGTGTCGGTATCACGTAAAAGCCCGAAGTTACCGGTGTGGCGATCAGGATTAGCGATAACTGTATCCAAAAAGATCATTTTCATATAGTCCGGTATAGCGCTTGGGCAAAGGTCATGCAATGCTTTGACAGTGTCCGGGTAATTTTCATTTTCCCCCATGAAAGCTAATGCCGGTTCAAAGTTGACCGATGCTCCATTGGTGAAATCAAGAGTCTTGATATGTCCGTCTCCGCGCTCGTAATACGCCATATTCATACCAAGCGCAATTCCAAGTTCATATGTAAACAGTTCTGAAAACTGTTCTTTAAGGTTCGCTGCTTTGTACAGCCACCATTTACCGTCTCTGTGTTTCCAACCTTTTTCGTAACTTCCGATATTAGTGAGTTCAGGTGTTCTGGAATTCTTACTGTTTGCTGCACGGTTGAAGCTGGTATAGGTCCCTTTAAGTGCAAGAGTGGAGAAACTGTTACTGATAAATCTCACATCTGTATAAGTAAGTCCGATGCCGGCAGGCTTTATCCAGTAAGTATCTGTGATCGTTGATGCATTGACATACATGACTGTCGAAATATCATTTTTCTCTTCCAGATGAAGAGCCTTTTTTAATAACCGTGAATTAGCGCGATGCGAGTCGATGGCACGTGTTTCAAGCCACATATCGGCATTATGAACACGGTGAAGGTATAAGGGCAGAAGGGTATCATTTACAACAGTCAGTTTTTTATCTTTCCATGTTGCTACAAGCGTATCTTTACTCATGATATTATAATTAGTATCAGTCATCTATTCTTCTCCTTAACTCTTCTTTTCCGGTAAGATTTCCATGATTTCATCCGGTGTAACACTGAGTGCTATACATATTTTGCCGATCACATCGACGGTCACATTATTACCTGCCGCCATTTTACTGATAGTATAACTGCTAATATCTGCAGCAGCAGCCAGATCTTTTTTCATCATATCGCGGTCGATCAGCAGTTTCCATAATTTTTTGTAATTCACGGCCATAGTCGCACCTCTTGAGAAGTTATACAGTACACTTTAGTGTTATAAGTGAAGTATACTATTGATTTGTCTTAAACTCAATATAGTTTAGCTAACGCACAATAATCATTGCTTATATACCAATTTGCTGTACCTCTTGATAAGCTATACTTATTTTTTCTGTCCAACTAAGTATAGCTAATACATGCTGTCATTCACGTTCGTAAGTTCTTCATGCTGCAAATCTCTCTCATATCCTTTCCTCAATTGTTATTATTTTATTCATCACAAATGCTTGATTTTCGCCGCTAACTCGCATATAATGCCAGTAAGAGGTGAAAATCAATGATTAAAACAACGGCTATGCTGTTGGAGGAGCTCCATGGTTATAAGGATCCGTTCGGAAAGATAAAGAGACTTTGCAATGAGCAGAAGATTATTCCTGTCGCCAGAGGAGTCTATGAAACAAATGCTGATATCTCAGGATATCTTTTTGCACCTGTCATCTACGGTCCTTCCTATCTCTCCTTCAACTATGCACTGTCCCGTCATGGTTTGATTCCCGAAGCTGTTTACGAATACTCATCAGCTACCTGCTGCAAGGGAAAAAAGAAAACCTACAGCAATCACTTCGGACGTTATTCATATAGAGATATCCCTGACAGCGCTTTCCCCTATGAAACTAAACTTATGCAAGAAGACGGATATGTCTACTCTATTGCAACACCTGAAAAAGCCCTGTGCGACAAACTGTATGAGCTGAATCCGGTCAGAAATCTTTCGGAACTGAAGGATTTGTTGTTTGATAATATGCGTATAGATAAGTCCGAGTTCAGCAAGCTTAATGCGGATGTAATTTCTGAGCTCAGTGAGCTTTACCATTCAAATAATATCAGATTCCTGGCAAAGCTTATGCAAAAGGAGAATCCATGAATACTTCTATAGAGGAAATGCTGAAAAAATACAACGCAACTACCACCGAAGAGAAAAAGAACGCGATGAAGGAAATCATACAGGAAATCGTTCTGTGCGGTCTTTCCCGCGCAGACTTTTTCAAGAAAGCAGCCTTTTATGGAGGTACGGCTCTGCGCATCTTTCACGGACTAGACCGTTTTTCCGAAGACCTGGATTTTTCTCTTATAACAGAAGACATGGATTTTCAGTTAGCTTCCTACATCCCGATGCTTGAGAAAGAAGTGGTTGCTTATGGACTCAGGCTTTACATCAGTGAAAAAGACAAAACAAAAGAATCTACCATAAAATCTGCCTTTCTAAAGGGTAATACGAAAGAACATTTCTTGATGTTCTATTCTGATCAGAAACTTGCAAACGGAATAATGCCAAACGAAAATGTAAAAATCAAGTTTGAAATCGATGTAAATCCACCAGCCGGAGCAAGCTTTGAGCACAGGTTTCAATTACTCCCCGCCCCATATGAGGTTAACCTTTATGACATGCCGTCGCTGTTTGCCGGAAAGATACACGCTGTCATATGCCGTGCTTGGAAAAGACGCATCAAAGGCAGGGACCTTTATGACTACATTTTCTATCTTTCCCGGAATGTAAAAGTGAATATGCTACACTTGAAAGAAAGACTTGTTGGATCTGAAGTTCTAAAGGACACTGATCCGTTCGATATCGAGACACTAAAGAAGCTGCTGTATGACCGCTTTGATTCCATCGACTATCAGTCAGCAAAAAATGATGTCTCCGACTTCATTAAAGACCGGAACTCTTTAGACATTTGGTGTCCGGAATTCTTCAAGCAGATCACTGCCGGACTTATGGTAAACCGGTAATAACTCCCAGTGTATATTAAGTCACTTTTAGGATATTAAAGCGGGAATTCTCGGTTATTCAATTGCCGAGATGAAAGCGCTGTGATTTATATGATAAACAATAAACCGAATAAATGTTCGTTTTTGTATTGCATTGTATACTGCCTTTT
>Ga0172381_10003011_pt1 | contig 18166 bp, 20 predicted proteins | sample Leawel6488metaG_FD_119754 | JGI IMG/M metagenome (GOLD analysis project Ga0172381, IMG submission 119754) | Leachate microbial communities from a municipal landfill in Southern Ontario, Canada - Leachate well 64-88 metaG | ecosystem: Engineered > Solid waste > Landfill > Unclassified | place... | reverse complement strand
TGTCGAGCAGATCAAGGCGTTGGTGCCTAAGGTTTCTTGCGTCGGTGAGATGGCTATAGAGGCTCGTTTTAAGCAGAAATTGCGACACGTGCCGCTTTTGCTTGTGCGCGAAATGGCTCGCCATAGAATGCCCGGCGTTGCTGATACGCTTGCTAAGATTTGCCATAGACCAGACGAAATGGCTGAATTTTTGGCTCTTTACTGGTCTGATAACGGCGAAACGGTGGGCGGCGGCGTTTTGAAAACTTTGGCTGCACAGGTCAAAAAAGGTCTCGCACAAGCATTTGGCAAGTTCGACGAATATCAGCTTGCCAAATATAACCGGCTTGATAAAGCGGTAAAATTGCGAGATGTTTTATTCCTTTCGCATGCAAAGCCGACGAAAGAGCGAGAGGGGTTATATAAGCGGCTAGCCGCTAATGAGCTTGCTATCCCCGATACTTGGGAGGTCGGGCTATCTGCAGCTAAAAGCGAAGACGAAAAGCGGAAAGTATGGGAGCGACTGATTGATTCTTCAAGGCTTCCTGCACTTGCTTTCCTCAGAAATCTGCGAAATATGCAGAAAGTCAACGTTTCTCGTGATGCAATCGCGAAAGCGTTTGTAAACTGTAAGGTAGATATGCTGCTGCCGATCAATTTTTTACAGGCCCGAAAATATGCTCCTGATTGGACACGAGAGATTGAAGATTTGATGTATCGATGCACTAAGACGTGGCCGCGTTTTGCCGGTTTCACGACTTTGGTGATTGATGTTTCTGGTTCAATGGGAAATCAACTTTCCGATAAGTCTGAATTCACAAGAATGGATGCGGCTGCTGCTATGGCAGTTCTAGCGGCAGAATGTTGCGATCATATTTCTGTCTATGCTACGGCGGGTAACGATCATACGCGTGAACATGCTACCCAGAAGGTTAAACCTCTTCGCGGCTTCGCCTTGGCTGATGAAATACTGAACCTTAAGCATCATTTGGGCGGTGGTGGTATCTTCACTAGACAAGTTTGCGAATATATTCACAAAAAGGAAGAAACACCCGACAGGCTGCTCATTTTCAGCGATTCACAAGATTGTGACTTTCCGGAACGTCGGCAACCGAAACCATTCGGCAAAAAGAATTACGTGATCGATGTATCCTCGCATTCACTTGGCATTAATTATAAGGGCGCTTGGACGGCTGAAATTGCCGGATGGTCTGAACACTTTTTGAGATTTATAGCGTCGTTAGAGCAGGTCAGCCTCCAATAGAGTGGCCTTCAAGGAAGAGCCGGGTTTGCCCGGCTCTTCCTGTATCATCAGTTAATTAATATAGTTAGCCGTGCTAAAAATGCCCGTATTGACTATGGGGTAATATATGACAGATAGGTACCTTTCACGTCGCGATCTTTCTGAGCTTTTAGGCGTTTCATTGCGTACGGTGGATAGGCGAGCCGCAGACGGCAGCCTACCATCGCCGATTTATTTAGGGGCAGTACGTAGGTGGTTGAAATCTGAAGTCATTGCAAGTTAGAGCCACCTGAGCCAGAATCAGCTATGTCACTACCAAAGCCTACAGATCTACCTACGAATCAGAACGCTCCCTTGACCACAGGTGGTACTATGGATAAATCTTGTAATTTCACTACGTTAGTTCCTAATTCCAGGTCGTTATTGCACAAAGGCGACGTTATCGGTCCAAAATATCGTGAAATCGGTGGCAATATCGATTTGGTGAAGAGGACAGAGATTGTTCTTACCAGAGAGAAGGCTGCAGAACTTCTGAAATTGACAGAGTTTGTAGCCGAGCGATCGCTTAAGACTCAGCACGTCGCTGATTTACAAAAGCAAATGGTTCGTGGGTTGTTCAGGCCGGAACATGTCATCTTGTCAACGGCATATTGTCAGGAAAATAAGCACACTTATCGCATGAATGGTCAACATTGCTGTTGGGCGATTTTGAACCTTCCAACCGACATCAATCCGAATTACAGGATCAGTCTGTTTCATTATAAATGCAAGACGCTCGAAGACGTTCGCATTCTGTATAGCACGTTCGACCGAAACTTCGCGCGGTCAGCCACGACGGTCGTTAATTCCATCCTTCTGGGCAGAGAAGGATATGAACAATATGATCAGAAAGCGTTGAATCTGATCGTCGCCGGATTCTCGATGTGGAAGTGGGAATCGTATAATGAGCGGATGCGATTCGATATTGATGCAAGATGCTATATTATGGATACAGAATATTATCAGTTAGCCCACCGTATTCTAGATTTTCTCCAAGAACACGGACAAATGCGACGACACATCAGGAGAGCATCAGTTACCGCTGCAATGTTCGAGACGTTCCAAAAATGTGCAGCTGACGCTGTGCGTTTTTGGGAATCCGTTACCACAGGCGTCGGCTTTGAGAGTCGTAAAGACCCTCGTTTAAAGCTGAAAGAATATCTTGATCATAGTTCGATTTCAATGAAGGGCGTGGGCAATTCATTGAGAAAGTCCGTTGGGCAGGAAGACATGTATCGAACATGCGTTAAGGCGTGGAATAAGTATCGCAGTGGAGAAGAATGTTCTCACTTACAACTAAATCAAAAAAACCGACAACGAGCAAAGTGATATGAGCATATCTGGCGAATTCCAGCCATTCCCATATGACCAATATAAGGGAATTGTCCTTGATCCGTTAGTCATCTACGCAATTAACGAGATAGCTGAGCGGGGGATTGACATATCTTTTGAAAATATCGTCGTCGCTTCGTTCGCACTATTTCCGAAGAAGTTCTCATTGCAGGGCTATCCCACACATCCGGATTCGTCGCGAGTCGACCACGTTTTGCGACGATGCCTGTATAAGACGAGAGGTTGGCTGCGAGGCAAGTGTAGGCAAGGGTTTATGTTGACAGATGCCGGTATCGAAGTCCTACAAGACGTTAAGAAAGCACTCTCAATCGTATCGAAGTCAAAGAAAGAATATTCGCATACCCGGCGCTACGACAGAATCATAGCCGAAGTTAGACGATCACCGGCATTTGTGAAGTATCAGCAAGGGAATTATGATTTAATCACTGCTTCTGATTGTTGCCATACTTTGCAGTGCACTCTTGATTCCGACCCACATATTCGTGCTACTAACATCAGACAGCTTCATATGATTGCTACTGATTTGGAGCAAAATGATATCACTGTTTTCTTGGATTGGCTTAGAGATCGATTTAGTCATATCGTCAAAGGACATACAAGATGAGGACCTTTACTGTCACCGCAGATCCGCGTCTAGTCGCTCGTCGTGTTAGAACAGCGATTCAAGGTGATGTTATCAAAGCTTTGGTCGAACTTATTACCAACTGCGATGATAGCTATCGGCTTCTAGAGAGCGATGGTGTATCGGCGAGCGGAACGATCGACATAATCTATCAAAAGCAGAACCGATTTGCATGTAGGTTCGCTATTCGAGACAATGCTGCAGGTATGTCATATGATGAATTATCTCGCAGTTTTGAGAATTATGGTTCCTCAACCAGTGGATACAAATGCGGAAAGTCAGTGACGGGATTCTTTGGAACAGGCGCTAAAAATGCACTTGCTGCTATGATTGGTGGTCGGATGTGTACATTCAAGGATGGTATTTTCACCGAATGTCGCATTTTCTTTAAAGATGATATATTATCAGGAGAGATCGACGATGCACGGCCAGCTACAGCGGCACTGCGATTAGAGCATGGCATAAACGGAAATGGTACAGTCGCCTATTTCATGGCAGATCCCGATAAGGGGTTAAAGGTCCCGCAGTTTGATACTGTTTTCTCGTCGTTAGCAAACAGCTGGCGGTTGCGCAAAATAATGACAAATCGCCAGAGGCGTGTAACTCTTATCAATGTTGGTGATCGCCAGCGTAAACGCCGATTGAGCTATGGGTTGTTGAGAGGAGTTGAGCTAATAGACACCCCCTTTACCGTGATGGTGGATGGTTACGGTGAGTTTAGTGCTCATATATCTTTATATCGTGCAAATATGGAGCTTACACAGAGCACTGACGAACGACAGGGCGGTTTGTTATTGCTTGATGATGCGCAATCTGTCCTCGATATTTCATTATTTAAGTATGACAATGAACCGCTAGCATCACATTTGTTTGGTGAACTGACTATATACGGATTTCGCGGTTTGATGGAGCGAGAAGAACCAGTCCTTAGGGAAGAACGGGACGGCATAAATCATGTACATCCTGTCTGTCTTGCAGTGATAGAAGAAGCAGAAGAGCGGATTGGTCGTGCGGTCAAAGAAGAAGATCAGCGGCGTCGGCAATTACAAGTCCAACCAGACTCGGCAGAAATTAAACGATACATGGCTGGTATGAGAGCTCTCAATGCAATTGCCGAGGCCGAGATTGAAGATATTGTTGATTTGGGTCAAAACTTGGAAGAAAAGGATGACAGGCCAGATGATATTGAATTGCTGCCGCATTCAGCACATGTTTCTGTTGGTAAGCAATACGTCTTCTATGCTTATGTCAATACCAAGATAATTCAACCTGGAGCGGTTATCTCTGTTTCTTGTACCAATAAACTGCAAATCATTGGCAAGGATAGCTTGGTGGTATCAAAGCCGAAAGGCAATATGAAGGTTAAGCACCTTGCATTGTTTCACGTCACAGTCAGAGCAGTTGAACTCGGCGAATCGACGCTTACCGTAGAATGTGGTGATTACACAGCGCAAGCTACAATTTATATCGATCCTGAAAAGGAAGAAAAGGATCTGCTATATGAAGAGGGATTGATATTTCGACCCCAGCATATATCGGTGCGGTTGAATAAAGTCAGAGAGGCTTCACTGCTCATTTACACTAAAATAGTCACTGATGGCATCAAAGTGCGTATTAGGTCCGAAGACGACAACATATACGTCTCTCCGGAAGAGATTGTGGTAGTTGAAAGTGATGCCAAAAAGGGAATGGTAGAGCACAAGATTGAAGTCTGGGGTGATAGAGTTGGCGCAAAGGCGTTGATAACAGCCGAGACTGAATTTGAACAAGTGGCTCTGCTCGAAGTCAGTGTTCGCGAAAATATTGAAGATACGAAGAATCGTGGCAAGGGAATGTTCAACAAGCCCTCATTTGATCTTTCGGAGCAAGATCCGAGCCAAAGGAGTTCCTACAGTCAGGAGACGGGGCAGGTGATTATCTTTGGTAATTTCCCATCAGTACGATATTATCTCGGCAAAAATTGCCGATTCAAGAATACACTTGCAGGTCAGGTTCTAATTGCCGACTTAGTTGCAGAAAGATGCTTTTTTGAAATTGCCAAAGCGAAGGTCGACAGAGGTGTCGCTCTTGGTAGCGGCGAGCAACGTATGGAGAAAATCAGAGGCGTGGCCGAAATGTTGTCTAAAAAACATGGACATACCATACATGCGGAAATGGTTGACAAGGATCTCATCGACACTGATCGATCTAGACCGGATTCATAGTATTTAATCACCTAGAGACTATGTTGCGGTGGCGATTTGGCGGTGGTAATTGACGTTTTGACGTGGATGTGGTATAATAGGATTGCTACATGTCATTTATTTGTAGCGTCTATACACTAACTATTGGAGGTCATTATGGGCGGCGAACGTGAGACCGTAGTGAATGCATCTGATCTCGACAAAGGCGACAAGAGTAAAACCAAAGTCGATGATATTCGTGTTCACGAGAAGAATGGCGAAGTCCATTTTCATGCTGATTCGGTGAATCTCAAGGCTGCAGTTCCATGCGGCATCTGGGTCCAAGCTTGGTTAAAACTCATGGATCGGGGAGGCACCTTTAATTATGTTGATACCAAACGCATGACTTGTGTGAATGTCGTAGTTGACATCAACTTGTGGTCGTTTGACGCCAAAATAAGGGTCCACGAGGTCCAGCTTGGTGATACATTTAAATCTCTGCATGAATTCACCACTGCAAGGAAGTGACATGTCAAGCGTATGGCAAGAAATCCACTGCACAAAAAGTGGCGGTGGATGTGGTGGATTCATCCTAGTCAAACTCGACGTTTCTTTGAATCACCGAGTCACTGTGATTTGTCCAAAATGCCAACATCAGCACCAGCGATGCGTCAAAGATGGGCAAATCGTTGAAGATAGTCGATTTACTGGTGAAGCAAAAGAAGAACTATGCCCAACTATTGCTGCTTGGTCTGAAAAGCCTAAGACCAGATGCATGCAGAGTATAATCAAAAAGCAAGATGTTCGGAATGAGCGTGATGGCGTCGTCATCAAAAGCGACAGAGATTTTATAGCTGAACCCTGGGAGACCGCACAAACTATCTTGCGCGAGTCATGGACAGATCGATTTCTTGGGAGGACAAAATGATTGCTGATTTTATTGAAGTTCCTGTTATAGATGGTGGCCCATCAGTTCGTATTCCTGTCCCACCGCTTTTACGTGTATTAGACGGTGTTGTACCGCCGCCTAGACACGGTATATTTCAAGTTATGAATCGATGTGACGGCGACAAGCGTGTTGTTTGGAACTCTGACAGTTTAGCGGAGATTCAAGCAGCCAAGGAGATGTTCGATAATCTTAAGAAGGAGGGCCTAACGCCATACCGTGTCGGCGTCGGTGGCAAGGCTATGTCAGACAAGATGGACGAGTTTGATCCAATGGCAGAGCAAGTTCTTTTCTTACCACTCAAACTAGCTAAGAGGGGTTAAAAGTGATTTTTAACAATTATGATGATACAGGCACGGCGACTTATACGCCATCAATATCTGCTTCGATTGTATATCCAACTGACTGCAGCACAACAAATAGTATTTATGTTAAGAAGTGGATAGATATCTCGACTAATGCTAGTATATATCATGCCAAAGGGAAATGTACCGGTGCGACAACTCCCTGTAGCTATTGTGATTTCTGGCTAGGTGAAGACAGTACTGGAAGTATTAGCAAGAAGTATATCCTCAAGGCAAGTTACACTTGGGCTAACGACTACAACAATTATCATAATTGGTCTGTGGTACCTGCTGTCCCGGTTTCTCCAAGTCAGCGGCTTCGACAAATTTTGCAGTCTCGTCAAGCACCGTCTATCATCACATCGCGTACTCCTGTTAGGGCCGCTGCAGAGGGGCGTGAAATTCGTGCTCGTCAGACGCTACGTAGAATGCTTGGGGACGACGGCTTCCAGCGCTTCTTGCGAAATGGCTTTGTGTCGGTTCAAGCCCATTCTGGTAAAGTCTACCAGATTTATCCAGGTCATGGAATGACAATTGTTTATCTGAATGGAAAGCCTATTGAGAAATTGTGTGTTGTGCTGGAAGGCAACTTTACGCCGACTGACCATCTAATCACTCGTTATGTAATGATTTTGCATGACGAGGATCATTTTCGAGCCTCGGCCAATGTGTTTGCGGCACCACTTAGAAGGACAGCTGCTATCAGGCAGCTGGATACTAGGTCGCTACCGCAAATCTTTCACGATATTAAGGCTGCGGCATAACAATATATCATCACTTCGTAGTGGGGAATCTGTATATATGTATAAAGTTACAAAAAAGGCTGGCTACAAATATGATGCCGAAACAGAACCTACACACACAATTAGCACAGCTGCTTGCTGGCCAACGTAAGCAGCTTAAACAAGATAGAAAAGTTATTGATGATTTTCGTGAAGATCATTCGACATCTAATACTGTAGCGCTAAGTGCCAGGAGTAATAATCGATTTATTTCATTGGCAATGTGCTTAATGAATGTTGTGCAGTTTGTTGATGATTTTTTAGCTGATTGCCAAGAGGAGGCATCGCTAAAGAAAGAATTTAATAAACTGAAACGAGAGCACGAAGAACTACAGGCAGGATATAAACTAGCAAAGAAAATGCTTAAGAGGCAGGCATCTGAGTTAACCCACTTACAAGAGACACGTGCGAGAAGGAAACGGAAAATAGAACATTACATATCAGCTATTCAGCGTCTTAATGATAAAGTCGAAATATTGAAGAAGAGAGATCGAGTTTATAAATATCTACATGAAACCAAAGCGCAAGCATAAATACGATCGACGTAAGCCATATGTCCCTAAAGTCGTTTTAGAGATATTTCTTGACAATATATCGGCTATGAACTCAACGGTTAGGAAGTTCCTAAACCGCAACGTTAACACCATCAACAGAGTTCCTCTACGCCCAGTTAAAGTTATTCCAGGTGTTGGCGATGTTAGTGATGCTATGATCCGATGTGCCCAAAAGCATATTGATGAAGCAACAGTTAAAATCGCAGATTATGAGCGTCCAGCGCAGCTGTTTTGGTCCATGTTATATCCTCTTCTGCGAGAGATTAAGAACGCAGTTAAGGCATCAAAGTATATGACGCCGAATGAAAAGGCAAGTTTTCGTGGCATAATAGAAGCAGAAGAATACTGCCATGAAAAAATCGATGAAATCTATAATAGTACGGTTGAAGCTGTGCATCACCATTTAATCAAGTCAAGTTCTGTTAATTGTTTCTATTGCTTCCAATTCAGATTCAACCACAACCGCTTTGTGGTTGAAATATCGAGATACTGTAAGTCGAAAATATTTAATATTGGTGGCATCAGTAGAGTTGGATATGCAATTGCCGATCCAAGTGGTATTGTTCCTAAATGGCTTAAATTAAATATAAAGCCCATCGGCGCAGATATGGAACTGCCAGTCTATGTGCAAATCCATGCTGTAGAACGTATGATTGAGCGTATCGGCGTTACATTCTATCCTGAAAGTGCGGCATATAGGTGTATATGGCAATCGGTTAACAAAGCAATAATTAACAATCACGGCAGAGACGAAACCAATGGCAGGTTTCTGCTCGAATGTTACTTTAGTGGATGCAAGATTGGTTATTTTGTGTGTCAGGTCATAAATAACGCTATTTGTATCACCACCTTCTTGTTTCTCACGATGGACGGTACACCTGAGGGCGATAAATTTCAAAGTCGATTGAGGGTAAGTCGGCTTGACAAGCAGTATCTTGGGTTGGATAACTTAGATGCATTTTTAAATTCAGACCTGCAGTCGGATAGCCGCCTTGTTGAGTTAATGCATGAATGCGGTTGTGGCCATATCTTCGAATTAAAGAGTCGTGTGACATATCACAGGGAGTCTGTAAAGATTGCAGATGAAATGCGCCGCTATTTAAGGCTGAAGCCGAAGCCTATGATGAAATAGTGTTCGAATTAAAGAAAATGGCAAAGCTGAGATAGATGGATTATTGGAATATCTAGGCTGATACGACGTGGGCTTCTACGAGGTCCGGGGAACGATTACGATGTCAGATGGTCTCGAAAGCCGCATCGGCTATTGGCTGCAAGCGACGAGTTCAGAAGACGCTCGGAGATAGTTTCGAGAGAGAAGCAACTACACAGCCAGAGACATGAAAATAGAACCCGGTGATACCATAATATTCAGAGTAGTTATTACAGTTAAATAATCTATACTCTCCTGCTATAAGAATAGTATGGAACAAGGATATTATAGACTGGTTGAGCATATTGACGACCCGGACGATGAGTCTCTTAGCGAAATGGAGATAGGGTCGTTATGGTATTTGTCTGATATCGTCGGAGACGAAGTAACGCTGATTCAGGGAGAATCAACATGGACGCTGCCGTTGGGGATATTTGCGAGTTCCTTTGACCTAGCCCCTGATGGTGTCGAAGAGCGTCAAGGCGAATTGAGTGCCCTCTTGAACGATCTCCATAACATTGGAGATAGGCAAGATGGTCTTATCGAATCGGCCACTACGCCGAAGCTGCTAAATGACGAAACTCAACCTGCAAAGCAATCTTCGGCGACTGAATTAGTGTCTGTCGCAAGCCGTGCGAATCCTGTAGTCGCTGCTAAGAATCTGAAAAAGGTCAAGACCGCTTTTGCTGTGACCAAGAATCAGATTGTGAAGCGCCAAGCCGCATTAGCAACGCTTATCAAAGAGCAGCAGCTTATATTACAATCCAAGTCAGCTGCTCTCACCAAACAAATTGAATTAGCACAAGAGGCAATTTATATTATCAATGCCTATCTTGGCCAAGATGAAGAGATTATACGGATTCAAAGGGGCGAGTCTGCTCCGCAAGATGAGAAAATCGTTATCAGGCAGCAAGTTCTCTATATGGATGAAGAGAGCGCTGTTGCCAGTGATAACGCTAGTCACGGCGGTATCGATTTCAAGAACATAGAGGATTTTGATAAGTGGATATGCGACCCTGCTCATTTGCAACAAGTTCTTCCTGAATGCAGAGGCGTTGTCGCATTGAAGCCACGTCGTAATCCAAAGTTCTACGACGACAATCCGTTCGTCAATGCCGAATTAAATAGGCGAAACAAATGCTTGTATATCTTAGTTCGTAACGGGGACAACCTATATCGCGTCTTTACAACGCTATGGGTTGAAGATGTTTTTCTGCCGCGAAAGGATGAATTTGAGCATTTCTTTTACGAGTCTCATACAGATTGGAAGACACATGAGACAATTAGAGAACCGCTAACGCCCGGTTCGTCTAAATATATGCGAGCCATGGACAAAGCGGAGTCCAAAAAGCGGCGATTCTATGCAGCATTGATATTGGTCCAAGGTATTGTCGATCGTACGAAGGTTTTCCATCCTTTACCAAACGAGCCGATTAACGTATGTGCTATTGAAGGACAGCAACATATCATACTGCGATACGATGCTGAGAATCTATTGGGTACTGGACGTCCAGATTTTAACAAGTGGCTCGGCAGTGTAAATGGTGAACTTGAAGTTGGATGTCGGATTGCTGGCGAATTTGATAGCTATCATTTTCGCTATCAGGAACTCGGCAAACGTCAAGGCAATAGATATGCTTTGCGTCCAAACAGCCATCAGTTGCATGTTCTTGAAAAGAAGGCGTCGAATGATGGCTTCAAGTTTTACTATGAGAACGATAGAGGATGGGGCGAGAAAAGCAAAATTCGTGTCGGATATACCGTCTACAAAGAAGATGACTTTATTATTAATATCGATAGTGTGACAATAGTTGATATTAACTATTATCTCTATTCTCGTACAAATAGACATAATTATATACACATGGTTCCGCTATTGAAGGCGGCACTAAAAATTAAACAGAAAGAGCTAGAAGAAGAAGCGCCATTTCGCCAATTGTTGATTGGTGAAATGGCGAAGGCATACAACACATCGATTGCTTCTGCTGAGCGCAGCATTGACGCCTTAATACGTTGGTGGAAGTTTAAAGTACGAGAACATAGGGCCTTAGTGTCTGATGATGCTAAGGCTTTGCGCATGATTGTCTCTGAATATGGTCGTCGCCGTGCTTTATATGACGATAATTTAGCAGACGCGCATAATCAAGCCGCTGAGAAGCTCCGTGACGATAGAACGCTTGCAATATTTTATCGTCCAGATCGCAGTTATACTGTTTTGCGGTTCGAGAACGGCGAGAATATTTATGTCAGAGAAGAAGTATGGCGGCTGTATGCTGCTGCCAGCCTCAATTCTGTGCTCTCTACGACCGATGGGCAAAACGTTATTCATTTTGATTGCGGTGTGTTTGTACGTCTCGTTTCATCCAAAGATTGGACTGTTGTTGACACCAGGCATCAAAGTTGGCAGCTTGTATGGGCACATGAGCGATGGAACGAATGGGATGTTGGTGCTCGACAGCAGGATCATTTAACTGACACAGAGCGAAAACAAGCAGCGGAGTTTATTCTTGCCAAGCTTGAGAAGGAACGTACCAAAAAACCCGATGCGGATAGATCTATTTTTCTTGACTGGCGACATAAGGAAGGGTATAGAAGATGGTTACAGCCACTGGCTATTGTTATCGATAACAAAGAGCGAATCTATCTATACTATTTGCTATACCACGGCGTCATATCAAAACGGTTTATGACCGGTGATACACGCGATCCAGAATATGCACGAATTGCCATATTGTGGGAGAGGAAGGATGATGCGATCAAATTCAAGATTGCAGGATATAGTGGCGTTAGCATCGATATGAAAAATCCACCATGGGCAAGTTGCCGAGAGATCATGGTGTTTGAGGATAATATCGCAGCAGCTGACGCTGAAAGAGGTCGAGTAGAAGCTGTCAGTAAGAAACAAAGGCGTTACAATAGGCCGATCCGTGCCATAGAACAGATGGTTATGGATGTAAAGAAGGCTGCATGGTATGAGGAGCAACACACTAAATTTCTTGAAGATTACGTAGACGAAGACGACATTTTGTGGGAGGGCTACAAAGAAGATTTGAAAGTTCCCGATCTGTGGCCGCGATGGATCGATCACGCCGCTGGCCATCTTATTGAGAGGGACATCAATTTCAATGGCTGGACGATAGAGCAACTCTTGACGGAAGCCAGAAAATATGGCTACGACGGGACAGCGGAGAGCGACGATTATTTTGAAGCGGTCAAGTCGATGGTGATTGAATATCGACCGGCAGCAGAAGGTGATGAGAATGACGGCAGCTGGTGAGCGTTATATTCAACAGATCGAATTTGAACCGATTGGCGAAGAGGGACAACGACGATTGAGCCAGTCACGTGCATTGATATGTGGATGTGGTGCACTGGGATCGACTATTGCCAATCTATTGGTCAGGGCTGGTATCGGATTTCTGCGTATCGCTGATTATGATACTGTCGATATGAGTAATTTACATCGGCAGCTGTTATTTGATGAACAAGATGTTCGACAACTCAAGTCTGTTGTGGTTGCCCAAAAGCTTCTAGCCGCCAATAGATTTACATGCATTGAGGCAATTAACTCACGAATTGACTCCTCAAATATTGAGCGTCTTTGCAGCGATGTAGATGTCATCCTTGATGGTACAGACAATTTCGCGACGAAGTTTATCATTAACGATGCAGCCATCAGACTTAAAAAGCCGTGGATTTTTGGTGGTTGCAATGGTGCTTATGGGAATACAATAACTATAGTTCCTGGAAGGACAGCTTGTCTACGTTGTCTTTTCCCTGGTGGTGCACCTGCAGATGATGAAGAAATCGGCATGCTTGGCCCGATAACGAATATTATTGCATCTATAGAAGCTGCTGAGGCGCTGAAAATATGCAGTGGTAATCTCGATCACATTTCTACATGTGTTACAGCTATCGATCTATGGCAGAATGTATTCAAGCAGATCAAAATCAGCTGTACTAAATGTCAGGCATGTAGCCGTTTGGATGGCTTTTAAACCAATTCCAAGCCGTGGTAATCATAGCATCCAAGCCATATTTTGGGGACCAATTTAGATCTCATACATATTTGCTAATGCCCTGGTTTCAAGATGTGTTTAGCGTAACCGTCACCCGACATCGGTTTGCCTGTGCTCCATTTATATGGTTTGGTTTCCGGACCTACAGACCTGGCTGCACTACATTTCTTCCCTTGGTGTTCGTCAGTCTGCCACACCCGTTTTTTGGGCTGTGAGGTTTGCTTCCTCTCCTTAGTTACACCGTCTTCTGATAATTGTATAAGTTTCATATTGTATATTTGAGATTAATCGGCATATTTTTTGATGCTATAAAATATGGATGTAAGGAACATAATTCTGGAGTTTAATGATGGGTTCAGCGTGTTGGTCGGGCGACAGTCCTTTCGAAGCACTACGTAGGGCAACAAGGACAACAAAGAAGAAGGAGCGGTTGTCACTGGATGACAACACCATGACCGCTATCGTGAAAATGGCCGGAGGTAATCCTGGTGCGATACAAGTCTGCGTTGGGCTTAAGAACGCAGATGCATTTAATGGACTTGGTGCTTTATTGTCCCTGGATTCTCTCGGAATTTATGAATCACGCATCTGGTTATTCTACAAAGATGTTTGTGGACAGAGCCTAGATAGGATGGTTACTTGTTTGCAAGCATGGCAGTTCGGAATTTTGACTGAACAGCAGCTTACACAAGCAATTGATGGTATTGAGAACGTTGATGTTGACAACATCGTGAAATTAGTTCAAGAGCAGATTGCGAAATTTGCCCCGTCCCCTGATGTAGATCGTGTAATTGATTTGGATTAAGATGACAACAATTTTTGCAATATGCAATTTTACATGTCTGTTTTGTGCTGCCATATCAATCTATTTGAGCATTAAGCTCTTTTGTCGTGGTCGTGAATTACGTCGTGTGACCATGGAACTCGAAAAGCTCGAACGGTTGTATGGAGCCATGGCACTAGAATTGCAGAATATGACTGATTCTATTATGCTGGAAGACGTCGAAGGGGCCAAGATATTTTACAATAAGATTCATAAACTACATAAACAGTTTATGAATGTCGGCACTAATAAGGGAGATATGTAATGAACGCATTGATTCTCGTCTCGGCTATCGTTTTATCGCAAGTTCCTGTTCAACTACCACAGCCCAAACCTTCACCGATCGACAGTATGACGACACAGCAACAAAAGGAATGGCTGCTTGCTTATTTGATGGTGGACTTGCGATTCAATGACAAGAAAGTGGCAGAGTGGGAGAAAAAGTTGAACGCAATGACGCCGACGCAAATTGCGGTCACGGCCAAAGCATATATCCTCAAAAAAGAGGAGAAGAGATTGCGAGACGAAAGAAACTTCGCAATCAAGATGGCAAAAATGCAAATGCGAGCACAAATTTATTGGCATCGCTCTTATTATAAGTACAAATATTACAATTACAGCTATTCTTACCCACGCTGGCCCAGTGGGTGGGGGTACCCTCTACAACCTATTTATGTTGGCCGTATTTATCGCTGATACGCTCTATCTTCGCATCCCAGCACATGCTTTTCGGTATAGTCAACCGCACGGCGGACGTTGTTGAGGAAAAGCCGTGCTTCCTTCATGAAAGCTTCGACGGCTTCTTGGGGGTCATCGAAGTGCCCACCATCTGGCCAGAAGCCATCGCCGCATGGCACGTTTTCAGGCTCGATGGAAAATAAAGCGAAGAACTTGCCATGGCTCTCGTGGATTGAGATGTATTTGTTATGGGCGGCGAAGTGCCAACCACAATTCTCGTGCACGTGCAATACCCACCCGGTGCCTTTGAGCTTTCGCATCATGGCGGCACCTTTGGTCCTCGCTTCAACTTCGGTCATCATAGAAAATCCCCTAGATGGCGTTATACAAAATCTGAACTATGGATTGTTATAGCACGGGGAGGTATGAAGATTAACCGATTCCGAGGCGTTCCAATTTCACAGCAAGCTCTTTTCGTTCTCGCTTCCCTACCGGCTGCAAGCCGGTCGGTTTGTCGGGATGTAATAACCCGTAGATCTCCCATATCTCTGGTTGGCTTAATGTCATGGCATTAAGTTGATAATCTTCGAATGCTTCCCAGGCGAAAGGTATTATGCCTTGGATGAGCTTTGCAATAGCATTTGCATAGGTACGGATTTCAAGCTGGGCGTGGCTATCCATGCGCAGACCTAAAAAATGAAATAGGTTGTTGCCATCGATCTTCCAATAGGCTTCGGTATAAGTGCTTAATGGCAGATCTTTACGCGCTTGTTCTCTGGCTATGCCTGCGTCGAGCCTTTCTAAGTATACTCTATTCGCAAGATCGTGTAACTCTGCTTCTCGCTTAGAAAGATATTCACCAGTGAACTCGTAATATGCCATTGAATCTGGCGGAGATACCGGCGCGAACCCACCAGAACCCTGCTTACGATCATCAGCTTGCAGCCGCCATTTGTCATCATTTGTAATACTGCGGCTGTCGATGGCTTCGCTATAGCGTGTTGACATTTCATTCACCGACGCAGTTCTATGTCGTATCCACTGACGCCAACAATCCATTGGAACGCGTACATGGAACTTAAACTCCACCATTTCTAGTGGGCTGGTGTGTCGATGGCTTATCAAATAACGTATGAGTGATCTATCATCGCTAACCGCTTTTGTACCGGCACCATAACTCACTCTGGCAGCTTGAACGATAGCTGCATCGTCGCCCATGTGGTCGACTAAACGCACGAAACCGTCATCGAGGCATTCAATTAAGCGACCAGTGTTCCTGGCACCTAGAAGGCTACGAAGCTTTTCTCCAGTTGCTAATCTGGTTTCCAAGTCCTCGATATTTGGTAATGCATCAAGTCTTGATTGTATGCTCATTATGCAGATAACTCTTGATTGGAAGTACCAGAAATAGAGATGTTAGTTACGACGCTTCCGAATTCAATTAAATCCTCGAACCAAAACCCATATCGACGTATATTTTGAGATAAGACGCCAAGATCGATTGGTACTATACGCCACATAGGATTGCCGTTTTTATCAAGTTTTTGCTCTTCGGTGAAAACGATTCTACCAAATTCGTCTTTTACAGTATGACGCTTCTTGTTTTCGACAATGATTTGCGGTACGCAAACCGGTTCAATCCTCGTCAAATGCAAATCTAGTATTGCGTTATGCTGTTCATCGCCTTGAAGTATATCCTGCCAAACTTCACCGACGATTGTAATGCAGAAGTCGAAGTCACCTTTTTGCCAAATTTTATTGGCACATGAAAATTTGCGCACATTACCAAGATTTAGACGATTGGCTTTGAATGGCTTGGCGTCCGAAAATTCAACGACTACGGATACTTCTCCCAAATTAGAGTGATATTTATCCTTGACCTCTTGTAATTTGTCAAAAACGTCATGTGTTGCTGGCCAGACTATTGCCATGTGTGGCTCCTTATGTTAGTCGTTAAATACGTAATTGGTATTTAATGTTGGAGACTCTGATAATATGAATGCAGACAGAGTTCGTAAGAAACTAGCTCGCAAAATTCTGCGGAATGACACAAAAGTACATACGCTTCTTGAATTGTTTGAAGCTATGGATTCTGAATGTGACAAAGCTATGCGATATGAGATCGCAGAGGTAATTGCAGAAATATTGTATCCTGATGGAATTGCTCGAATAGCTGAGGTAATTCATCCAAATGGAGTGGTGTCTTGAGTAAGAATCGGTTCAAATGTAAGCAAGACACAATGCAATGCGTATTTAAATCAGCGATAATGCGGAGAATATAAGTTATCTCAATTGATCAGCTTTGCGCCTAGTGGCAACAAGAATTATGTCTAGCTTACGATGTAACGTTTCCGGTATAGCCTGTCCGGCAACTAATTCACGAATCATAGAACGCAAGCCGTTTGCTTGGTATGTTAGGCCGTTCTCAATAATTTCTCGTATGTCTGATTTGGTGAATGATAGAACATAATCAAGCCATCCTTGGTATAAGACATTCCCGGCTTTTATGAGTTCTAACTCATCAAAAAATGATTCCATAAATGTATCTTTGCACGCTTGACTCTTTATGAGTTCTAGTTATAAGTGACACCCATTTTTACAGAAAGCTAGCGATGAACCAACAACTGTGTTGCAGGTTTTGCGGTAAGCCCGTTAAGAGTAAGTCCGGCTTGACTCTTCATGAAAAATCTTGTCCTGACAGGACAGGTGAACCTGAAGACAATCGAACCCCGAACCCATATTGTGTCGACGAGCCAGAGTTGGAAACGGATTTCGAGCCGGAACCCGAAAGAAGGTCTCATGATCGGACTGTGGAGCGGCACGAGAAGACCAATGGTAAGACTCCATTTTCATTCTCAATCGGGGCATTCCTGGTAATGGCTGACTATATACCGATATTGCTCGACGTCGATTTTTGTATAGCTCTTGGACATCACATCTTAGAGCACGGAAGTTCGAATAAGGCTATTATGGCATTCGCTCATCAATTAAATAAATTAGATGGTGAGTGATATGCAGCACGCAAAATCAACAATTTTGGCATCTATCTTGTTGTTGATTTTGGCATATTTTGGCGCTGTCAAACTGGTGGAATTCTGTATCATAGATGTCCGCACCTATATTATTGCTGCTATCATCTGGCTGCTGTGCTTGACACTTGTGCGAAAGCCAACGCCGTAGTCATAATAGTAGTGTAGATATTGGGAGGAAATATAGGGAAAAGCAGGATCATTCTATGTCTATACAAAATGAGAATTCTACGTCTAATCAGTTGCCTACAAATCCAGTCGACGGCCAGATATGGGTAGACGGAAATCTGGTAAGATGGCGTTGGACAGCTGAACTTGATGTCTGGGTGAATATAGGTACTGCTACTACTTATCCGCTAGCCGACGCTAATACTACAGGATTGATGAGTTCGCAGGACAAGCGATTCTTAGATTCAATTCCTGTCATCGCCGGTGCGTTTGGG
>Ga0172381_10003010_pt1 | contig 18169 bp, 12 predicted proteins | sample Leawel6488metaG_FD_119754 | JGI IMG/M metagenome (GOLD analysis project Ga0172381, IMG submission 119754) | Leachate microbial communities from a municipal landfill in Southern Ontario, Canada - Leachate well 64-88 metaG | ecosystem: Engineered > Solid waste > Landfill > Unclassified | place... | reverse complement strand
TTATTCTTTAGAAGCGGAAAAACCGCAATCTTAATCGGCGCGAGCTTCGGGATAAGTTTCAGAACCACCCTGATCTCGCCCTCCAGTTCTTCTTCTTTATAAGCTTCCGTCAAAAGCGCCAGGAAAGTGCGGCCGACGCCGGCGGAGGTTTCAACGATATGCGGCGTAAACTTCTCATTCGTCGCCGGATCCAAATAATTCAGATCCTGGCCGGAATACTTAGAGTGCTGAGTCAGATCATAATCGCCGCGCGCATGGATGCCTTCCAGCTCCTTAAAGCCAAAGGGGTAGCGATATTCAATATCATACGCTTCTTTCGCGTAAAAAACCAGATTCTCATGCTGATGCCATTTTAAATTCTCCGGACTGATTCCCAAATCCAGGTAAAACTGCCAGCGCGCCTCTTTCCATTCCTGATAATATTTCTGATCGTCCCCCGGCTTGATAAAATACTGCATTTCCATCTGCTCGAATTCCCGCGTCCGAAAAATAAATTGGCGGGCCGTGATTTCATTGCGAAAAGCTTTGCCGATTTGGGCGATGCCGAAAGGAATCTTGACTCGGGCCGAATCCAGAACATTTTTATAATTAACATATATCCCCTGGCAGGTCTCGCCGCGCAAATAAGTCGGCTCCTTGGTCCAGTCGCCGGTAAAATTACCGAGATTAGATTGAACTAATAAATTGAATTTCCGGCCGGGCGTAAAATCGCTGGCGCCGCAAGTCGGACATTTTATTTTCTCTCTGTTCTCGTCAAAAATATGATTAATCTCTTCTTCCGTCATTTTTTCGTCGGCAAATATCCCCGCCTCTTCCAGGAGCGCATCCAATCTTAAACGCGCATGGCATTTCCGGCATTCGGTTAAAGGATCGGAAAAACCTTTGACGTGTCCGGACGCCTCCCAGATTTTCGGACTCATGAAAATCGCCGAATCCAGACCGACGATATCATCACGCAATTGCGTCATCGCTTTCCACCATTCTTTTTTGATATTATTGGCGAGTTCCACGCCGTAAGGCCCGAAGTCATAAACCGCGGCAAAGCCGTCATAAATTTCCGAGGAGGGAAAAACGAAACCGCGGCGTTTGCAGAGGGAAATGATTTTCTCCATTAAATTGTCAATTTCTTTTTTCTTGATATTTTTCATATATGTTTAAATCTGTTTTACATTCCTACCGTCATTTACATCTCTTCCAGCGCCTTAAGGCCTAGGATATCGAACCCGTTGCGCAAAACTTGAGACAAAGCCTTTATTAAAGCCAACCGCGCTTGGCGCACCGGCGATTCCGCCTTCAAGACATTTATCTCATGATAATAATCGCTGAAGAGCTGAACGAGCTCGAATAAATACTTGGTGACTTCGCTCGGATTATATTTGACGCCGGCCAAAGCGATTATTTCCGGATATTTCGCCATTTTAATAAGCAATTCTTTTTCTTGCGCTTCTTGTAATAAGCTCGGATCGACGCGCCGAAAACTAAAACCTTCTTTACGGATAATGCTCCTTAATCTAGCATAACCATACTCCAAATAACAAGCGGTATAACCATCGAAGCGCGCCGCTTCTTCAAGATTGAAAGTTATTATTTTATCGGCGCTGACTTTAAGCATTTCAAACTTAATGGTCGCGATAGTCAAGGCCAGGGCGACGTTTTTGATTCTGGCGGCCGTCCAATCCTGATGGCGCGAACCGGTTTCCTCCGACAATTTAGCATATAAATTATCGCGCAGTTCCTGATAAGTAATAACATTACCGGTTCTTGAAGACATCATTCCGCCCGGAAGCGTCACAAAATCATAAGTCAAATGAACTAGCGGCTGTTTATAGCCCATCAGTTCCAAAATTTTAAATAATTGCTGGAAATATAGGCTCTGACGGACATCAACGACATAAATGGAACGGGACAAATCATATTTTTTGAATTTTTCCGAAGCCAGAGCCAAGTCGGCAACCGGATAAAGAGCCGTACCGTCAGAACGAATCACCGGCAAGACGCCGAGACTATACTTTTCCAGATCGGCGATAATCGCACCCTCGCTCGGACGCAAGATTTTTTTTACTATCAAGTCTTGAACTAATTTTAGGCCGGCGGCAATAACTTCATTCTCATAAAAAATCTCGTCAAACTTAACATTAAGCTCCTTATATATAGAAGCGAAATAATCAATGCTCCAGCGGCGCGTGTCTTGCCATAACTTATAACTCGCGCCGGAACGGCTTTCGATTTCTTTCATTATTTTTCCGACTTCGCTCTTGCCTTCTGGATTATCCGTCAATAATTGGCTGGCTTCGGCATAACATTTTCCCAATAGATAACCCCTGTCTTCCTGGCTGGCGGCGTATTTCGGGTTCCGCTGCCAGTTCCAAATCGCTTTGGCGATATGGATGCCGAAATCATTAATATAAGAAACCGGGACGGACTGATAGCCATTCGCGTTAAGCAGATGATTAATCGCGTCGCCGTAAGAAATATTGCGCAAATGCCCGACATGGTACTCTTTATGGGTATTGCCGTTAGAATACTCAATCATGACTTGCTTGTTGCCGCCGATCTTATTCGCGCCATACGCGGCCTTCATTTTTTTTATGTCGACCAGGAGTGAATCGGCTAAGTATTCTGAAGAAATAAAAAAGTTAAGATAGGGGCCGGCGGCTTTTATATCGAAAAAATATTTTTTCAATTCCTGGTTTCCTTTTAATTCCCCGGCTAATTCCGCCGCGAACGCCGGCGAGTTTTTTCCGGCCGCTTGCGCCGCTTCAAAACAGGCTAAACTTAAATCTCCCAAGGACGAATTCGGCGGATAAGAAAAATTCGTCTTGTCTAGTTTTAAAACCGAGGCTATTTTTAATTTTAAGCCTTCTAATATATACATAGCTATAAGGAAACGCGGATAAAATTAAATTTTCCTTTCTGGATTATCGCGGATTTGACGACGCTGAAATCTATTTCATATTTAACATCTTTAATAACCTGCATATCGGCATTGCCATTCTTGCCCGCCGTCTCAAGTTTGATTTTTATCGCCCCTTCTTCAATTTTCTGGCGAGCCTCGGTCTTGCTTTTGGCTAATTTCGTTTCCACCAATAAATCAACCAGATAATTTTTAGCTTTCGCGGCCGAATAATCTTCCATCTCCGTCGGGATTTCCTTTTTCTGGATAGTATTTACAAAATTTTCTTGGGCTTTATCAGCCGCTTCCAACCCGCGATTAATTTTGGTAATCTCCCAGGCCAGTTTCATCTTGAAATCGCGCGGATTCGTCCGGCCGCCCTTCAATTCAGTCCCAATCTTATTAACTTCAACCATCGGGACATTAGTACATAATTCAAAAGCGGATAAAATAATGCCATCCGGCCAAGACATTATTTTTCCGTAAACGTCGGCGGCGGTTTCATCAAGAGAAACGACGTTCCCTTCGCTTTTACCCATTTTTTGTCCGTTCTCATCCGCCAGAAGCTTCATAGTCATGACGAATTTCTCCTTCTTCTTAAGTATTCGCAACAAATCGCGGCCGCACATCATATTAAACATCTGATCATTGCCGCCGATTTCCAAATCCACGTTCATGGCGACGCTGTCATAAGCCTGAGTTAACGGATATAAAAATTCATGAAGATAGATCGGCTTTTCGTCTTTTAATCTTTCCTGGAACATATCGCGCTGAATCATTTGCTGGACGGTAAAATTAGACGATAATTCTATCAAATCACGAAAAGTCAGCTTATCGTTCCAAGAGCTGTTAGACATTATCTTCGCCGGATTATCGCCATCAAACTTCAAATAAGCCGCCGCCTGCTCTTGATAATGAGCGGCGTTGGCCAGAACTTCTTCGCGCGTCATTTTCTGGCGGGTCGCTTTCTTGTCGGTCGGATCGCCAATGATTCCGGTAAAATCACCAATCAAGAAAATCACCTCATGACCTAAGGCCTGGAATTGTCCCAATTTATTAATAGAGATAGCGTTACCAATATGTAAAGACGGAGCGGTCGGATCATAACCGCAATAAAGACGAATTCTCTCGCCGCTTAAAAGCTTCTTCTCTAAATTAGCATAACCCGGATAGATTTTTTCTACGCCTCTGGTTAAAAGTTCTTGAATCCGCTTTTTATCGGTTATAACTCTTGACATATATAGATGTTAATTCTTGGTATTAATTAAGAAATTATGTTATAATAGTATCAGACTTTTTTAAATTTTTCAATTAATTTTAATCCTATGTTTTCGTACAGAACTCTCTTAAAACAAGCTTGGGCGGTCACTTGGAGACACAAGTATTTATGGTTCCTGGGTCTGTTCGCCTCACTAGTGGCCGGCAGCGGTTCTTGGGAATACCAAGTAATAACCCAGAATCTCGGCCAGAACCCGGTTGAAGGTTCATATCTCCGATTGGGAAGCGTTCTGACAGTCGGCGAAACCCTAAAAAATTTCTGTCTGGGGATGGTTAATCTTTTCCACCAGGATTTTTGGACGATTCTCAACGCTTTCTCCATTTTGCTCATTACCGTTATCCTCTTGGTTTTCTTTATCTGGTTGGCGGTTACTTCTCAGGCGGCGCTGGTCGGCAGCGTAAAAAAAATCTTAGCTCCCAAGAAAAAATCGGAAGATTTAAGCATCCGCGACAGCCTCAGCGCCGGTTACCGTCATTTTTGGCCGGTCCTGGGATTAAATGTCTTAGTTAAAATCCTGATTTATTTCGTAGTCTTCATCGTCGGCTTGCCTCTTTTATTTATGGTCATAAGCAATGCCTCGATCTTATTCGCCCTTTACATCATTATCTTCATTATTTTCATTCCGATTGCCATGAGCTTATCTCTCTTAGTAAAATATGCCATCGCCTATAAAGTCATTGAAAATAAATCTTTAGTCGTTTCCCTGGAAAAAGGCACAAAGCTATTTCGCGATAATTGGCTTGTCAGTTTAGAAATGGCGATTATCCTCTTTCTGCTTAATTTCCTCTTCAGCGGCCTGGCTCTGATTATCCTCGCTTTATTGCTATTGCCGCTTTTCTTATTAGGGCTGATGTTCAATCTTCTCTGGCTGGTAATCTTAAGCTTATTCTTGGCGATAGCGGTAGTCGTTATTTTCGGTTCTGTCCTGACGACTTTCCAAACCGCTTCTTGGACCAATTTATTCTTACGTTTGAAAGAAAAAGGCGGCCTGGCGAAACTGGAACGCCTTTTCCAGCGCTAAATCAATTATTCCCCGAAAAATAATGACTTCCTTAAATCTATGAGCGATCTCGCTTCTATTGAAAATCTAATCAATCCGACCGATGACGAAGAAAGCGTCGCCGGTCGTTTTGCTAAAAAACAGGGAGAAATCAAAGAAAAAGAAATTGAAAAAGAAACTAAGCAGGCGGCCAGCCAGCTCGGTTTAGATTATGTTAATCTCGGCAGCTTCCCGATCAGCCCCGAATCCCTGGTGCTGGTTCAAGAAGCGAGGGCCAAGGAAATCGGCGCCATCTGTTTCCATTATGACGGGAAAAACATTCGTCTCGGCTGTGTCAGCCCGACGACTGAAGTCAAGGATGAATTAGCCCGGCTCGGCGACCAATACTTCGCTAAGACGAAATTATACCTAATTTCTACTACTAGCCTCGCCATCGGATTGGAGGCTTATAAAGCCCTACCTAAAACCAAAAAATATGAAAGCGGCGTGGAAATAAGCGAAGCCAATCTGGAAAAATTCAAAGAAGCTATCAGCAGTTATAAGAGCCTGCAAGAAAAGATAAATGAAGTGAATATCTCTGATATCGTCACTTTAATGCTCGCGACCGCGCTTAAAGTCGGCGGCAGCGACATCCATATCGAAGCCGAAGAAAATGGCGTCGCTATCAGGATCAGAATTGACGGCGTCTTACAGGAGGCGGCGATTATCAGCCGGGAAAAATGGGATAAAATAATCTCCCGCTTGAAAATTCTGGCCCGCGTAAAAATAAATATTGAAAATAAACCGCAAGACGGACGCTATTCCATCTATTTATCCAATAAAAAAATAGATGTCCGTTGTTCCTTCCTGCCGACCGCGCACGGTGAAAGCGTCGTGATGCGTCTGCTTGATTCAACTACCACCGCTCTGGAATTCGAGAGCTTAGGCATCCGGGCGGAAATCATGCCGCTGCTCCTGAGAGAAATCGCCAAACCAAACGGTTTGATCATCGCGGTCGGTCCGACCGGCAGCGGCAAGACTACGACTCTTTACGCGGCCCTGAATAAGCTTAATCTGCCGGGCACTAAAATCATCACTCTGGAAGACCCAATTGAATATCAGCTCCCGGGCATCAACCAAAGCCAAGTCGATGAAAAACGCGGCTATACTTTTTCCGACGGCCTGCGCTCTATCCTGCGCCAAGATCCTAATATCGTCATGGTCGGAGAAGTGCGCGATTTAGAAACCGCGGAAATCGCCATTCAAGCTTCCCTGACCGGGCACCTCGTCTTAACCACTCTCCACACCAATGACGCGGCCAGTTCTATCCCGCGCTTAATTGATATCGGAGTCAAACCGTATTTCTTGGCGCCTTCCATTAATGTCGTTATCGGCCAACGCCTGGTAAGAAAACTCTGCCCTTATTGCCGCTTAGAGCATAAGCTGGAAGAAGCGGGAACCGAACAGATCAATAAAATCCTGGCAGTCTTGTCGCCCAAGGCCGGAGTCAGGGTGCCGGCGATCTTACCAAAAATCTATAAAGCCGGGCCGGGCTGCGCTAAATGTAATTTTATCGGCTATAAGGACCGAACCGGTATTTATGAGATATTCACGATGAACGACAAAATTAAGCAATTGACCATTGACCAGGCGCCGTCATTTAAGATTTTACAGCAAGCCATAGAAGACGGCATGATTACTATGCTTCAAGATGGTATCTTAAAAACTTTCGACGGCATAACTTCGGTTGAAGAAGTTTACCGCGTCATCGGCGATTTTGATTATATTAATGAACTATACGATATCGTCATCTCGCAAACTATCGGCCGAGGGGTAACGATTAAGCCGGCCGAATTCAAGAAAGCCGAAGAACTCAGTCATAATATCGGAGAAATCCCGAGCGCTATCAAAGAAATTCCTACTGGCGAATTGATTAAGCTGGTCATGGCGCTCGGCGCCATCAGCGATGCCGGCGATATCCATATCGAACCGACCGAACACGACGTTAAGGTCCGTTTCCGCATTGATGGCGTCTTGCACGACGTCCTTAATCTGCCAAAAACCAGTTATCTGCCTTTGCTGTCGGAAATAAAAATTCTGGCCGGCGCTCCGACCAATGTCCGCCGCGCGACTTTTGACGGCCGCTTCGCTATTTATCTGCCGGAAAGAAAAATTGATTGCCGTCTCTCGATTATTGCCGGCGGCTATGGCGAAACTATCGTTATCCGCCTGCTCTCGACCGCGGCGGCCAATCTCGACATGAATAAACTCGGTATCACTTCCATCGCTTACGATTCTTTACAAGAGGCGATGAAAAAAACCCGGGGGATTATCATCACCACCGGTCCGACCGGCAGCGGCAAAACCACGACCTTATACAGCATTTTAAATAAATTAAACAAACCGGACGTCAAAATAATTACGGTTGAAGACCCGATAGAATATCAGCTGGCCGGCGTCATGCAGACTCAGATCGACGAAGAGCGCGGCTATACTTTCGCTTCCGCGATGCGTTCTCTTCTGCGCCAAAATCCCAATATCATGATGATCGGAGAAATCCGCGATAATGAGACCGCTAAGATCGCAATTGAAGCGTCTCTGACCGGCCATTTAGTCTTATCAACTATCCACGCGAATTCGGCCGCGAGCGCGATTTCCCGGTTTGTCGGGCTCGGCGTCGATCGCCAGACTCTGGCGAACTCCATTGAATTTACTATCGGCCAGCGCCTGGTTCGCCGCCTCTGCCCTTATTGCAAAAAGGCCGTCGATCTTAAACCGGCCGAGCTGAAGCGCGTCCAAGAAATCTTAAACTCAATCAAGAATCCACTCGTAACTATTCCCTCCAGCCTGATTTTTTATACCGGCGTCGGTTGCGTCAAATGCGGCCAAATCGGTTATAAGGGCCGCCTCGGCTTATACGAAACTATCGCCATGATCCCGAGCATCCAAAAATTAATTCAAACGGAAAACGTGACCGACACGGAGATTGAAAAGGCGGCGGTAGACGCCGGCATGGTCACTATGATCCAGGACGGCGTTTTAAAAGCCTTAAACGGCGACACCAGTCTTGACGAAGTATTCCGAGTAATTTAATCCACAATAAAAACTATGATCAATGAAAAATTCTTAGAACAGCTCCGGAAGGATTATCGTGCCAATGAGTCAGAGCGCCGCCAGATAATCAGCGCCGCCAATAATATTCTCTTTGAAGCTAAAAAAACTATCTTTGTTTTACAACGAGAAGAATTTAAAGTTGCGGAAAGCAAGCTGACCGGCATAGAAGCGGGCTTGGAAAATCTGGAGCAGCGTTTTGGCGCACCCCGTCTGCGGCAGGAAGGCGCTTACAAAGCCGCGGCCGAAGAATATTTAGAAGCTAAAACTTTTTACGCGGCCATAAAGAATAAAAAAATCCAAGCCGTGGCCAATCTGACTTTAGATTATGAAGGTTATCTGGGCGGTATCTGCGACCTGATCGGCGAACTGGTCCGCTACGCGACCAATCGGGCGGCGGCCGGAAAATTCGGCGATGTCGCCAAAATAAAAAAAACCGCCGCCGATATCATGGCTCAATTGATTGATTTTGACATGACCGGCTATCTGCGCACCAAATATGACCAGGCGCGCGGTCACTTGCGCAAGCTGGAACAAATGGCTTATGAAATAAAACTGCGAGGGAAAAAATAACCGCTTTACTTATGCTGGTTGCCATTATTTCCGATATTCATGATAATATCGCCAATTTAGAGAAATGTTTAACTTGGTGCCGTTTGAATAAGGTTGAGAAAATCATCTTTGGCGGCGATGCGACAACTCTGGAGACTATCGATTATCTCGCCCGGAATTTTCCCGGCGAGATTTTTATGGTTAAAGGCAATATTGAGCTATACCGGGAAGCCGACTTATCCGAGTATAAAAATCTTCTTTACAGCGGCGAGGCCGGGTTAAGAGAAATCGGCGAACTCGGTATCGGTTTCTGCCATGAACCGAAAAATATTAAAAAAGTCCAAAAACTCGCGCTGGCGGCGCCGGACTTTATCTTTTACGGCCATACCCATAAGCCCTGGCTGGAACATGACGGCGAAACAATAATCGCCAATCCCGGTAATATCGCCGGTGTCTTCCATCAAGCGACTTTTGCCGTCCTGGATACATTCTTAAAAAAACTGGATTTAAAAATAATCGCGGATTTAAAATAAATTCGGGCTTCCTCTATTCCCCGAGTTGCAAAAAAAGCCATCCGAACGGATGGCTTTTTATAAATCAAAAAAATTTAAATAACGTTCTTTAAATACTTCCCCGTATAGCTCTTAGCGATTTTAGTAATTTCTAAAGGCGTGCCCGCTCCGACCAGATACCCGCCGGCATCGCCGCCATCAGGACCCATATCAATGACCCAGTCCACTGACTTAATGACATCCAAATTATGTTCAATTATAAGAACCGTGTTCCCCTGATTAACCAGTAGATTCAAGACTTTTAACAAGCGATCGATATCGGCAAAATGCAAACCGGTTGTCGGTTCGTCCAGAATATATAAAGTCTTCCCGGTCGCGCGGCGCGATAATTCCGTGGCTAACTTGATACGCTGGGCTTCGCCGCCGGAAAAAGTCGTGGCGCTCTGGCCGAGTTTGATATAGCCTAAGCCGACTTCATCTAAAGTTTTCAGTTTCTGACTAATCGCCGAATGATCCTTAAAAAACTCCTTCGCTTCTTCTATTGTCATCTCCAGGACTTCATAAATATTTTTGCCTTTATACAAAACTTCCAGAACCTTAGCTTGGAACTTTTTGCCGCCGCAAACATCGCAGGTCAGATAAACGTCGGAGAGAAATTGCATTTCCACTTTAATTACGCCATCGCCGGAACAATTCTCACAGCGTCCGCCCGTAACATTAAATGAAAAATGTCCCGCGCTCAGGCCTTTGACGCGCGCTTCCGGCAAATCAGCGAACAGATCGCGGATATAAGTAAACAAACCGGTATAAGTAGCGGGATTAGAGCGCGGCGTCCGGCCAATCGGCGATTGATCGATATCAATAACTTTGTCGATGAATTCCAGGCCGCTTAGAGATTTATGCGCGCCCGCCTCGGTTTTCGCGCGGTAGAACTTATGATTTAACGCGTTCGCCAGGATATCGTTCATTAAAGTCGATTTGCCGCTACCGGAAACGCCGGTAATCGCCACCAACTTTCCGAGCGGAATTTCCACGTCGATATTCTTTAAATTATGTTCGGTCGCCCCCAGAATCTTAATCGACTGACCGCTACCCGGCCGGAATCTGACCGGCATCTTAATGCTTTTGCGGCCGGATAAATAGGCGCCGGTTAAGCTGGCAGCGCAATTTTTTATATCTTCCGGGCGGCCGGCAAATAAAACTTGGCCGCCGAAATCTCCGGCGCCGGGGCCGATATCAATCAGCCAATCGGCCGCAATCATCGTCGAAGCGTCGTGCTCGACGACAATCACCGTATTGCCGTTATCGCGCAATTCCTTCATCGTCTGAATTAACTTATCATTATCCCGCTGGTGCAGACCGATGGACGGTTCATCAAGAATATATAAGACGCCGCTTAAAGTTGAACCGACCTGCGAAGCCAGGCGGATACGCTGGGCTTCACCGCCGCTTAAAGTTGAGGCTGCGCGGCTCAGCGTCAGATAATCAAGACCGACATTCGCCAAAAATTCCAAGTTCTTGATCATTTCCCGGGTGATCGGTTCAGCGATTTTTGCGCCGCCGTTCAAAGTCGCGGGGTTCTTGAGCCAATTGTCCAAAAGCTCTTTCAAGGATTTGATGCTCTTATCAGTCACCTCGATTATCGATAAGCCATTTATCTTGACAGCCAGCGATTCCGGCTTCAGGCGCGCGCCTTGGCAGACCGGGCATAAAGCCGTCCGCATGACTTTCTCGATTTCCTGCCGGACAAAGCTGGATTTAGTTTCTTGATACTTCTCTTCCAGGGCGGACAGGAGTCCGTTAAATTTATCGTCGCCTTTAAGAAGCAAATTCTTATGATCCGAAGTGAAATCCTTAAGTGCCGGACGCAAGCTGAAATTATGTCTCTGCGCTAAAGCTTCTAAATCGCCAAGCAAGCCGTTGACGCTTAAATTGGCGTGCGATAAAGGCTTGATCGCTCCTTCCAGGATGCTTAAATTATTATTAAAAACAAGCTCCGGATCGATTTCCGCTTTCGTTCCTAAGCCGCCGCAAACCAAACAGGCGCCATGGCCGGAATTAAAAGAAAAATCACGCGGTTCCAGTTCCGGGCGGCGGTAATCGCAATCCGGACAGAAGAAATATCTTTCCATCCGGGCTGATTTTATTTCCCGGCCGCGGACGGTCTTGGCCGTCTTTTTTTCTTCCGCCGCTTTTTTTAATTTAACCCGGCAATGAGGACAAAAGGGCTGGCCGGCGCGGGCGTAAAGCAATCTTAAATAATCATAAATCTCCGTAATCGTTCCGACGGTGGATCGCGGATTATGGCCGACCGTGCGCTGATCGATAGAAATAGCCGGCGACAAACCTTCAATCAAATCAACATCCGGCTTATCCATCAGGCCGACAAACTGCCGGGCGTAAGAAGACAAAGATTCGACATAACGGCGCTGGCCTTCGGCGTAAATCGTATCAAAAGCCAAGGACGATTTGCCCGAACCGGATAAACCGGTAATCACTACCAGCCGATCGCGCGGAATATCCAAATTAATATTCTTCAGGTTATTGGTGCGCGCCCCTCTAATCTTGATGAGATTGTCGGCCATGTGAATAGGATGATTAAAAAAAATTAATTAGGTTTATTATAGCCGAATCGGCCAAAAAAAACAAGCCCGACGGCCAAGAATCGGGCGGACTTTAAAATATTTTAAAATATCGGATAAAAAATCTTCAGGATACCAATCAGGAGACGATCCGGCAATTTTATTTTCTTTCCCGGAGATTCGAAAATGGCCGATTCTTTTTTCCAGTGTTCAATAACTTTCTGCAGGTCGGCGACCGATTGCTTCTGACGGAAAAAAACGCCGGCTTCAATATTCCAATTAAAAGAAAGGAATTCCATATTCTGCGAACCGATTACCCCCTCAATTCCGTCGATCAGCATTATTTTGGCGTGATTCATTACCGGCAACAGATAAAATTTGACGCCGTAAGCCGCCAGCCGGCAAAAATTCAAATAATTAACCTTATTTAAAGGCTTGACGTCCGTGTCCTGAGGGACAAGGATTTCCACTTTGACGCCGCGGCGGCAAGCGTCGTCCAATAAAGCAATCATCCAGCGCGGCGGCAATAGATAAGGAGTGACCATCTGAATGGATTCTTTAGCTTCGACAATCTTCTTCTTATAATATTCAGTCAAGTGATAGCCGCCGCGAGTTACTGAAAAATTATCGGTAATCCAGGATTTTATTTTTTGGACGAGAGGCAGGCGGCTGTATTTAAGGATGGATTCTTTCTTTCCGCCGGCCATTTCATAAGCATAGGCGAATGATTTTAAGAGCGGTGCGACAATCTGGCCTTGAAGCTCAACCTGCATGTCCCGCCAGTTCCGCGTCTTTTCTTCAATATTAACCCCGCCGATAAGCGCGATCTCATTATCGATAATAACAATCTTGCGATGCGTATGCCGAAACCAATGCGAAAAATAGATAAATTCTCCTCCGGCTATTCGTAATTCTCCGATCACTTCCGACTTTAAGGAACCGCTGCCATAGGCGTCGGCGATAATCACGACTTCTACGCCCGCCTGCGCTTTAGTTTTTAAAAGTTTGAAAAAATCATGAGTCGCCTGCGTATCGCTTAAAAAAACATACATCTCCAAATAGATGGATTTTTTCGCCGCCGTCATTACCCGGAACATGGCGTCCCAAGCTTTATGCGAAGTTGTATAAAGACGGTATCTCATAGCCGCTTTTTAATTTTCGGGATCATTCTATCAGTCGCCCGTTCGCCGATTCTGATAAGCTCGGCGACGACTTCTTTGGCAAAATATTTTTGCAATCCCTGTTTTTGCACGATCGCCGAAGTGTCCGGTTCAATCACGATATCGGCGCGCTTAATATCGGACTTGGCAAGGTTGTGAAGAACGATGCGCGCGCTTCTTAAGACGACTTTCGGCAAAGTGAATTTCTTATCTATGAATTCATTCTGATGATATAAATTAACGCCGATCACTATATCCGCGCCCAGGCCGCGGACCAGATCGCAGGGAACCGGATGGCTTAACCCTCCGTCAACGAATAGCCGCCCTTTATGAGCCAAGGGCCGGAAAACCAGAGGCACGGAAATGCTGGCGCGAACCGCCCGGGCGACATCGCCGGTCTTAAAAATATAAGGCTGACCGCTCGCTAAATCGGTCGCGACTATCCTCAGCGGCGTTTTCAAATCGGAAAAATCATGATGTTTCAAGCCTTTTTCCATGACTTTTTTAATCTTGTTGCCGACGATAAAACCGCCGGTAAGACTAAAATCAAAAAACATCGGCAGATTGGCAACCGGACGAGCGGCCAAATCTTTTTCCAATTTATCAATATTCTGAAAAACCGCGTAATAAGCCGCGACCCAAGCACCGATACTGGCGCCGCTTAGATAATCAATCGGGATGCCGTGCTTAATCAAGGATTTGAGCACACCGATATGAGCAAAACCGCGGAACGCTCCGGAACCGAGCGCTAATCCCACGGTCAGGCGTTTTTTTTCTTTAATTTTCATAAGAAGGATGTTTATTAAAAAATTATAACATTAAAATCATTAATAAAAAAGGGGTAATTTGCTAATTACCCCTCTCGGCTATCATCGGCGTCGGCCAGATTTAATAAATTTTTAATAAATTCAGCCGTACCCTGCTCAATCCCTTCTTTATTATCTTCTCCTTTCAGTTTAAACGCCGGTCCGACAAAAAGATCTATCCGCCGCCAAAATTTAGGCAATTTTGAACCGCGCGGCATCGCTTCTTCCGCTCCTTTTACCCAAACCGGCAGAACATCGCAGCCTGTTCGTAAAGCCAAACGAACCGCTCCGTCTTTCAAGGGGCGTAAATGATACCCTTTTTTGGAAACAAACCACTCATCGCAAGGGTTGGTTCCGGTCCGGCCGCCTTCGGGAAAAATAATTACGATTCGGCCGCGTTTCAACAAACGCTGGGCGCGGGCATGAGCGATGGCGCAGGCTCTCTTGTCACCCCTGGGAAAAAAGATAAAATGATCTTTGAAGGTAGTCCAATACCATTTATCAAAATTCTTCAAATCCGGAGTGCTATAAGGGAATACCTGAATGGGATTAAAAGTCGCGCGCCTGATAAATAAACAATAAAGGACAAACGGTTCCCAGACAGAGGGATGATTAGAAATCAGTAATAAACCTTTATGATGCCACGGTATTAAATACCGATTATGGACTCTGATGACGTGAAATAGTTCCAGGAGTCCCAGAAAGAGCCAGCCGAGAAGAATTACTCCCGGATAAAAAAATACCCAGAAGAAAAAAACATTCTTCAACTTCTTGAATTTTAACTTTTTCATGATTCTCCTTTTTTTAAAGGTACAAAGATTATCTAAAAAGATTAGCAAAAGATAGAATTTTTGGCAACGGCGGAATTTTGAAAATAAAAGAGCGCTTGCCGGTCAACAAGCGCTTAATTTTTTAGGTACGAACCTAATGATTAAAAAACCCTCTGCCTTTGGTGTCGGGAATCAGATAGAGGGCAATCCCGTTCTGCCGACAGAAACTGATTACTTCTTCATCCTTAATTGAACCGCTCGTGCTGACAATAGCTTTGATACCGGAAGAAGCTAAAATTCTCGGACCATCACTGAAAGGGAAAAAACTGTCGCTAGCGGCCATAGAATCTTCCAAATCATGATTGTTAATATTCCCTAAATTAATGGCTAGCCTGGCGCCGTTAACGCGGGATTGCTGGCCGACGCCATTAGCCAAAAGCTGGCCGTTAAGGACGATGGTAATAGTATTGCTATTACTGGTGTCGCAAATAGCTTTAGCCAATAGGAAATCATCCTCTTCGGCTTCAGTTACTTCCCCATATTTCTTTAAATCCGGATCTGCCAGATTCAAAATATAAGTATAGTTCGGCTGAACCAGATAACCGCCGCGCACATAACGAAAAATCAATTCCGAATCCAGACTATCACGATTTAAATTCGCTAACTCCGGATTAACGACAAAACGGCATTTGTCTCCTTTGCGTTTAAGAGTTTCAACGGCGTCAGGACTGAATTCGGGAGCAATAATACCGTCGAGCAAACGTCGGCCGCTCGATTCATGAGTCAATAATAATTCCGCTTCCTCAGCCTTAACCGGGAAATTAACCATTACCAATCCTCCGAATAAAGCTTGCAAATCTCCGGTAACCATCTTTTTAATAGCCAAAGATTGGTTAAGAGCTATCCCCGCGCCGCAAGCATTGCCGTGCTTAACGCCAATGGCTATAAAAGGCACGAGATTACGATTAAGATCAAAAGTAGCGGCCACATGCGTAGTCGTTTGCAACAACCGGTCTAAATCGCAATAGTTATTGTAACTAAGCGGGGCTCCGGCGATTAATTTAAATTTATCCAAAGCCAAAGGGTCGGCCTGACCGGTCGTATAAAGAGCGGCCGGGGATTGATAAGCGTTTTCTCCATATTTGCAGGGAGCGGATAAGGAAATTGAAATAATTTTTTCTTGTTCCATTAGTTGTCCTCCTTATTTAAAGATTATTATTAATATTTTAAAAAACGATAAGACTAATTAAATTAGTTTCAATATCTTAACATTCGGCAGATTTTTGTCAATTTATGTACTTTTATTCAGGTACTTTTATATGTTTTGCTAATTCTACAAACAAAAAGAGAACTGGCACACGCCAGTTCCCCAATAGTAGGCTTAAAGTCTGAAATTTCTCAAAATTTTGACGGAATTATTGAGGAAATTGAGAGATGGGCGGAATTTGTTGAAAGAAGAGACATATTTTGTTAATATTAACTAATGGTAAAATTCCAAGGCAAAATATGGGATTTAGGTATTACCAGAAACATGTCTTTTTTTCATGGCTCGTTTGATGTGGGCGGACGCGCAGTAGAAAGTAGAATATTTGGGACTAGGCCTAATAAAATTTTTTACTTAGTTATAAACGGCCGCCAGTCCTCAATCTTTTTTGAAAAGGAATCTCTGGCTCTTTACTATCAGAGGGTCGAAAAACTTTGCTCGTCTCTTCATAGTCTTAATAAATTAGAGAAAACCTATAAAAAATACGGGGAGTTACTTTTAAAAGCTTCGGATAATTTGGAAAGGGATTATAGCCATACAAACTATAAATTTTTCGCCCGAGCCTATCTGTATTTGACCCCGGGCCTTTTTTTAACTTCCGCAATCGGACGACATATACATCATTTACTATTGCAAAGAATCTCCGAATTATTTCCGGACTATGATAGTCAGCGGGCAGATAAGCTGGTCAACGATATTACATACCCTGACAGCCATACACCAATCGTTCTGTCTCAGATTTCTTTATTAAAAATTGGGGCGACTCTACAAAAAAATAAAATTAAGCCGTCCAATCTTAAAATTAATTCCCAAGTAACCCGGGCTATTGGTAATCATTTAAGACTCTATCGATTTATCCCGGTTAATTTTAATGAAGAACCCTGGAGTGAGCAGGATATACTCAGCCAGCTTAGAGATTTACTTTCCAAAAACTGCGCACAGGAACTTAAAAAATTAGTTTCTAATCAGCGAGATAAGGTAAGAATGGCCCAAGAAGTTCTTGAGAAAATCAAGGATAAAAAGATACGATTAATGTCAGCGGTTCTTCAGAAGAGCACCCTTTTAAATGAATACCGCAAGTATTGTTTTTGTCGCGCTAGTCTCGCGTATCGCCCGCTCTTTCGGGAAATCGCTAAAAAATATAATCTCAAAAATTGGCAGGAATGTTGGAAATTAACTAGTTCTGAAATTGAGAGTCTTTATTATTTTCGAGATAGGTCAATAATCAAAAAAATATCAAGACGGAGCACTGCCGCCATGACTTTTGATTTTGAAAGAAAACGGCCGCTTGTCCATACCGGTAATAATTTGAAGCCATTTTTAAAAGAACTGAACAAAAAAGAGGCGGAGGTTAGCGTTAATGCTGATCCAGACGAACTCAATGGCACTATTGCCAACACGGGGAAAGTAAGAGGCAGCGCTAGAATAATTATAGGTAGACAAGATTTCCATAAATTCAAAAATAAGGACATTCTCGTGACCGCTATGACCTCGGTTGATTTCGTTCCATTAATGGAAAGAGCCTCCGCTTTTGTCACAAATGAGGGTGGTATTACTTCCCACGCTTCAATTGTTTCTAGAGAATTAAATAAACCTTGTCTTATCGGCACTCGGATAGCGACTCAAATTTTAAAAGACGGAGATTTTATTGAAGTTGATGCATTTAAAGGGGTCGTAAGGATACTCAAAAGAAAAAGGTGAGTTTATTAATTTGGATTCGCTCCGCCTATCCTCGTAGCTCGCTTGCCGCCTGTTTGATTACCTTAGCTGTGAATATGAATCAAAAAAGACTCCGCGTACACAGAGTCTTTTTTGCTTAGTAGTGGGTTTTTTATCAAATTTTTGCTTATTATTAGCCTCTTCCATATTTATCCACACTATACTATTGTAATATAGTGATAGTTATTATATACTTTAATTATCAATACCTATCACGCCTCTGAGCCGCAAGGCTCATGCGAACCCGATGGGTTTTTTTATACTCAAAAAATAACCTAAAAATTCAATATTGTTTAAATAATACAACTCAAAATCTAAATAGTCAAAAAACTCAATAAAACCATCAGTTAAAATACTGAGTTTGATTTTTCCCGAAAAACCCGTTTTTGATTTTACAAGAAATCAAACACCTAAAATTTCACTAATTTTGCAAACAAAAAGAGAACTGGCACAAGCCAGTTCCCCAATAGTAGTCCCTAGGGGAATCGAACCCCTGTTATCAGGATGAAAACCTGGTGTCCTAACCACTAGACGAAGGGACC
>Ga0172381_10003009_pt1 | contig 18170 bp, 21 predicted proteins | sample Leawel6488metaG_FD_119754 | JGI IMG/M metagenome (GOLD analysis project Ga0172381, IMG submission 119754) | Leachate microbial communities from a municipal landfill in Southern Ontario, Canada - Leachate well 64-88 metaG | ecosystem: Engineered > Solid waste > Landfill > Unclassified | place... | reverse complement strand
CGGACAGGGGATACTTTGGTACTTGATGCAAGTTTACGCGGTTTCATTATCATAACCTCTTTCACCGTGGTAGCGATTCTCTCGCTCCTTATTGCCCACGATAGATTCGTGGGCAAGGCGGGAGAGAGGGAATTAGCAGTCCTCTGGCGCAGGCACGGGTGGCCATTCGGGTGGCCAATCCGGTTGCTCACAAGGGATAGACACGAACATCGACAGCAGCGATGCATCCGTGTACGCGCGTATCGCTGTGAGATTGATTCTGCGGTACTCGCGTAGTGCCATGTAGTCTGTCTGCATGCCCGCTGCATGCTGCGCTAGCAGTCTTTCGATATCGCGATACCATGCGTACAGCGGCTCCCGGAGCGACGCATCCGTCGCCAGTGCGACATAGACGCGGGGCATCATGTACAAAACGTATTCGTCGTCGGATGTAATCAGGCGTTCGAGCATGTCGTCGATTCTAAGCTCTAGCGTATCCATCGTAACCTCCCCTGTGCTAGCGCGTCGCTGCGTCGCTGCGGCTCCATTATACCAACGTTGGTATGGTTTGTCAATGGCTTTTACCGACCTGCGCAATGTTTTAAGGTTTGATGCCCTGCTAGCATAACATAATGGTACTAGTCGGAACATGAGCATGTGTGCATGTATTCATACATTTACCCTGGTCTGCCGGGCGATATGCGAGACTGGAGGTTGACATAACGGCCAGGGACGTGCCGACCATCCTTAAATTTCTAAGAAATTTCCACTTTCAAATTTCATATTTCTAAAATCATACTGGCACAACTTGATTTTTGACTTCCTTCGCTAACCTCATTATACTGTAATCCGCAGGAGGAATGATACTATGAAAAGGTCGATACAAGAAAGATTTTGGTCGAAAGTGGATGTTAAAGATGAGTTACAATGTTGGAATTGGCTTGGTTCTCCTAACGCAGGCGGTTATGGTACTATTATAATCTATGGAAAAATATTTTTGGCGCACAGACTTTCTTGGGAACTAGCACACGGAGAATCTCCTGGAGGGTATCTGGTTCGGCATACATGTGATAATCCAATTTGTGTGAACCCTAACCACTTAATTATTGGTACAGATTGGGATAATATTCACGATAGATGCATAAGATTTAGAGATTTACGCATTCGACACCTGACGTTCGATCAGGTATCAGAATTAAGAACCCGATATCCACTTGGGGAAACCACAAACGACTTAGCGAAAGAATTTGGAGTAAAGGTTTCCACTATATGGCAAGCGCTAACAGGTAGAACTTGGAAGTGGCACCCCACACCTCCCGTAACCGAAATTAGAAATGAGCGAATAAATAACTGCAAACTGGCTAATCTTGAACGCCAAAGAAGGTGTGCTCTCAAGCGTAGTGGTGCAGTCGTATAATACCGGAACCTTAAAGTTTTGCGCACCCATTGACATCCCATCTAACATATGTTATACTTCGTAAAGGTCAACAGGTCGGGCCAGTCAAGCGGCTGGCGAGGTCAAAGCCTGAAGTGTATACTTTTACTTTTGCATAAATACACTACCTCTGAGGCGGTCTACTGATTCTAGATCAAGGTGTGACGTGAAGGTGGCCCCGGTGGGTGAGAATCCCACACCTGTTGACTTTTTATAAAAGATTTCATAAAATAAAGGTATAGTATGTTTCATTTTCATAAGTGGGTTGTTGTGGAGGATACTGGAGTTCATTCTTACGAGCGATGCGGCAAGTGCGGAATGCGCCGTATAGTTAGGATTGGTAGTGCGCATCAACCTGTGGATAGAAAATGGTTGGAAACCGGAGAATGGTCTCCTACTCCAGCACCCCCTAAAAACATACGCAGTGATGTTCATCGTTACCAACCACCCGGCAGGGTGGTCAATGGATAAGCCGAAGGTTGTATAGGCGAATGGTAAGAAAAAGGACCGAACGGTCCTTTTTCTATTTAAGCTGTACCAATCATTTCTCCTATTGACATAACCTATAAAGTATGCTATCTTATTCAATATGGACGACATCATGCGCCAGCGCGTCCATGACATGCTCTGTTCGCGTTGGTTACCTCATCGGATTGTAGAGAAGTTACAAAACCTCTACGGGGTATCTATCCCTGTGGCGGAAGTCTACGCGCTCGCAAAAACGATTCCTGAGGTAAATCTCCTCGAACTGGATCCAATTCAGCAAAAAACGAGAGAAGTCTATGTTTCTTTCGATGTTCTTGCAGAAATGGGTAAACTCCTCTACTCTATAAAGGGCAAGATTGCTGAACTCACTGAATTGGTAGCCAACGAACGTGCATTCGCAGAAGTAGACATGAATGCAATGACGCTTGCGAGTGAAACCAAGACCAATCTCGAACTCACCCTGTGGAAGATGCTCAAGGATTACCATCAGATGCAGGTTGCGTTGGGTGAGACCCAGGGCGAGTCACTTCAAGCAGCGGAACCCTCACAAGCAACTACTACGCATACCATTCGTGAACTCATCCGAGAGACCATCACGACGATCAAATCACCTGAACAGAAACAATTGCCAGAACCATCAGATGTAATAGATGGTGAGTTTGTAGATACTAACGTTAATACTAACGTTAAAGAGTTGGAAGCAGTAGATTGAGCACTGAAACCATCGTCTACGAAGCCCTTCTAAGAGTCTTTGGCTCAACCGAAGAAATCGAGCGGTCTAAAGTATTAGATCGCCCGTTCGATGCTGCTTTCCGCAGGGAATTAGCCGAAGTTGATATGATGTTCTTTGCTCAATACTATCTGGCAGACCACTTCCAATCCGAACCAGCGCCGATGCACCAGAGACTTGCAAAAGAGTTCCCGGATTGGATCACTGCCGATGGTAGGGGGTATAAACTCGTCCTGTGGCCTCGCGGGTTCGCCAAGACAACCTGGGCGGCGCTCGTTACCCCCCTGTGGTCCGTCGTGTTCTGTAAGCGACATTACATCGTTCTCATGTCAGACTCTCTCGATCAGGCAAAGTCTTATCTGGAAACCCTCAAAGACCAGTTCGAAACCAATGAACGGATCATTGAAGACTTTGGACTACTCCGCGGTAAGACTTGGAAGACGGACGAAATTCGATGTCTTCCAAGCTATGCGGCTAACTTGACCCCAACTGGGGTTGACGAGAACGGCAACCCTGTGGTCAGAGTCAAACAAAGCGATACCATCTTCGTCAAGGCGCTGGGTACCCGCCAGAAGATCAGGGGTCGTAAGACCAAGCAGTACCGTCCTGACCTCATCCTCATGGACGATGTGGAAAATACAATCGCCGTCCGGTCGGAGATGCAGCGTGGTACCCTTTTGCAACTCTTTGATCAGGACATTCTCAAGGCCGGTCAGCCGGATACTAAATTCCTAATCGTCGGAAACCTCATTCACCATGACTCCCTGCTGGCGAATCTCAACAAACGGGGTATGTTTGATCGTCAGGAACATAAAGCCTTAATTTCTTGGCCCAAGTACATGGACCTGTGGGAAGAGTGGGTTTCACTCTACCGTGGGATCGGGGTTATCGATGACAGCTCGAAGACTAAAGCCGCAGAATTCTATACTGCGCATAAAACTGAGATGGATATCGGCGGTGTCTCCTCGTGGCCCGACCGCTGGCCTGTGTACGCTCTCATGGAGTCGTATGCCACAGGTGGGCGGGGAGCCTTCCTGATTGAAATGCAACAGGAAGCGCTTGGGGACGCACAGCAACACTTTGCCAAACTGAAAATGTTCAGATTTGAGGAGAAACAAGGCCGCCGTATCTTAATACCAAGCGATGGGAGTTCCGCCGTGCCTTTAATTGATTGTACGATCATTGGCGCGGCGGACCCCAGCTTGGGCCGCACTACAGGAGCAGACCCCGACCCAAGTGCGTTGATCGTTCTGGCAAAAGCACCCGATAGTAGGCAGTTTGTCTTGCATGCCGACATTCGAGTGCGCACCCCCGATGAGATCATGTTAGATCAAGAGAACCTTGCGCGAAAGTACGTCTTTACCGTATTCGGGATTGAATCCGTTCAATTCCAAGCATTCTTTGCCGCGAGGTCGTTAACCGAATCATTTTCACGTGGGGTTATCCTCCCTGTGGTTGAGGTCAAGCAGTCATCCAGCGCAGGCAACACCCAGGCGCGTGTACTTGGAATCGAGCCGCTTACCGAGCGCGGGTTGATTCTTTTCAACGAAGTGGGTTGTGAGATGCTTATCAACCAACTTCGAGAGATTACTACAGACGGACACGACGATGGTCCGGCTGCATTGGAGATCGCAGTACGACTAGCTGCTGGACTGTCGGCAATGCCGAGTGAGGGTGAGTCTATTACAGTAGAAACCACACCTGTGAAATCCGATGAACTGGTGAAACAATTCAGACCAAGACCATCGTATATGCCTCGTAAGCCTAAACCCATGAAAGACGATGGTGGTCGCTTTGTTCCACAAATGGTAAGGTAGGCTATTGACATAATTTACATTAACGAGTATCATAACTGCACATAGGGGATCGAACCGGCTCGCGCCGGGGGAGGGGGAGATGCTGAGGGCGCTGACGGGGGGCTTGGGGCCGCTGGGGGTGGGGCGCAAGGCGGGCAATGGCTTGCTCAATAACCTCATCGCCTACTGGCCAGGCAACGAGGCGACTGCTATCTTGGAGGCAGTAGAAGACGGGGTTTACGACTTCAAGGCGCTTCTTGCGGATGGCACAAGTCAACTGATTCCACACGGTGAAGGTACATTCGCAGTTTCTCTTACGCCAACGAGATCAATTACATAATATGCTATTGACATAACCCACTATTTATGTTATACTCTTTTCAAGGAGTTTTATGTCTTCGACGCAAGATGCAGAAGTCATTGTTAAACCTACTGTAAGCATTCGGTCGCGAATCGCCAGAATGATTGCTGGTGGTGAGTGGCCTGTTCCGACTACGCCAGCGAAAGCACCTTCTAAAGAAACAACCGCTGCGGGTACTATCCTTCCTGTGATCGACCGTTGGTCTACCAAGTGGTTTCGTACAGATAGTGATCGGATGGTTTCTTACAGGGATTATGATGAAATTGACGACACTGTAGACGAGGCGTCGAATGCGTTGGATATTCTAGCGCAGGAGACTGTGGGTTCACCCGAAAAAACAAGTTCGAGTGCTCCTTTCGTCATCGAGTACCCGGAAGAGCGACCGAGTTCACAATTTGAGAATATCGTCAACCAGGTCATCGAGAACCTTGACTTTACGTCCTACTTATTTGATTTTACTCGACGTACTGTAAAGTATGGTGATGAGTTTCAACAGATAGTCTTGGATGACACCTCGTTCCCAACTCGCTTTATGGGTATGCCACCAGAGTCGATGTACCGTAACAACGACGAAACCGGCTTCTTGAGCGGTCCACAGGCGTTTACACAGCGGGATAGCGAAATCTCTCCGCCTTTGGCGACCTTCTACCCGTGGCAGATGGTTCACCTTCGCTATCGCGCCAGCAACCACAATCCGTATGGTCGTGCTCTCCTATACACCGCGAGAACTTCCTGGCGCAAGTGGCTTTCTATGGAAGAGGCGCTGATTGACAACTGGCTTACGAGGGCATTCGCCAGACTGCTGTACTATATCGACACTACAGGAATGAACGATGTAGAAGCTAGAGACGCCGTTCGCAAGTTCAAGAATCAGGTTGCGGACATCGAAACATCGGACGATCCAGCGCAAGATCGTGAGCAGGGTTCTCTCTCTGTGGTACGCGACATTTATGTGGGTAAATCCAGTCGTCGCAATGCCGATGGTTCGTGGTCTCCATCGAATACCTCTGTGGACGTAATGGACACATCCAACGCGGGGTTCCAAAACATTGAACCGGTTGAATACTTCCGTGGCAAGTTCTTGATGAATCTTCGGGTTCTGCCGTCTTATCTCTATTTGGCAAGTAAAGACGACTCTCGGTCGGATACGGTTCAGAAGGAGCGTGCATTCGCACGTTATGTCAACTACTTACGCCAAACGATAACACCGATCATCACGAAACCGATCTACCTTGCTTTGATCTTGCGTGGTTACGATCCGATGAAGTATCCATTTGTGGTTTCGTGGCCTGCCAGTTCGATTCTGGATGAACTGGATAAATCAAGTACGATGTTCAACTATGCTAGGGCGGCGAGTGTGCTGCGAGAGCTTCAGGCGATTGATCCCGAATTCGCCGCAATGGACATTATGAAGATGACTCCCGCGCAGTGGAAGCAAGTAGAAAAGCGCATCAAAGAAAACCCTCCTGTGTCGCAGTTGCAAGCGCAGGCCGCGCTAAACCCGACCGAACCCACGGCGGGTGGCGGTGCTGGACAGGGTAGACCTAGCACAAAAGATGGAGACTCCTCTGTGGGCGCTGATGATCGCGGAAGCAACGCGAGTAGACCGAGGTAAATGATTATGGCTGAACCCTATGCTACAATCAAAGACCTTCCAGACAATGTAAGGAAGATGTCGGATAAGGCACAGCGTGCTTTCTTATCCGCATTCAACTCTGCTTGGAAATCTTGGGACGTAAAGAAGACGACTAAAACTCGTGAAGCATTCGCATACGAGACCGCGCATAATGCTGTGCAGACCGTTGAAAAAGGTGGTGAAGTTGTTACTGAAGGTGTAACTCCCAATTCAAACCTTCCAGACTCCGCCTTTGCTTGGGTGTCTAATGAGTGGCGAGACCTGCCAGACAATGAGCATAGTGAGATTATCAGCAAATACCCAAACTGGTTGAATTCATATCGCAAACTACCGTTCAAGAACGAGAGTGGACAAGTTGACAAAGCCGCGTGGAAGTCTTCTTGGCGCAAGGTAGCGTGGGCCACTTTCAGCCCTTACGAGTTCTATGGCGGACCTGCACCGAAGCAGGTAGTTGAAGTTTTACGCCAGAACGCCCCATATGGTGTAATCATTCACAAAGACAACACATTCCGTGATCTTTCGCCTACCACAGAGTCAGATGATATTTACGGGCGAACAGTACAATTTGACATAAAACCCTTTTTGGTAGAAACTTATGTACCCGAACAGATGCAGTTGGATTCTTACGGGTTCGGTGGTGATATTTCCGATGGGGCTATGTTTGTAGAGGGTATCGCTCTCGTAGACGAGGCGATCAGCTCCAACGGGAGATATTACTCACGAGAGTTCAACGACAAGGCTATGGAAGCCACGTTGAACTATATGAAAGCAGGGCATACCGTGACGATGTATGGAAGTCACGGTCGGGCGGTGCCCAACGCGGGGTCTAGGTGGGCATCCGGCTACCCTGTGGGACGAATTTTCACCCTTGAGCGTCGGGGTGACAACATCTGGTATCAGGCATTTATCGTACCTACCACAGAGGGTAGGGATATGCAGACGCTCATTAAAACTGGCTGTATGTACGCATCTTCTATTCGTACCGGCATCTGGACAAGTGAATCCGCTGTAATCAACGGCCAAGCGGTAGACAAAATGCTCTCCGCTGTGATTCAGGGGATTGACTTAGCCGACGAACCTGGAATTGAGGATGCGGGCATATACAGAATTCTCGAAGATAATGGTACAACGGAAGTCCAATCCGAGAGTACCGAAAACAGTACGGAGGAAATTGAAATGGACTTGAGCAAACTGACTCTCGAAGAGTTTCTTGCTGCAAGGAAGGACTTGGCTGATACCATTACGGCTTCCGCTGTGGAAGCTTATAAAGTGGCTAATCCTGTGGTTGAAGCCAAAAATCCCGATCTTGAAAAGAAACTTGCTGACGCTACTGCTGCTGTGGATGCACTGAATGCAAAGCTCGAAAGTGCTGAGCTGAAGGTTGCTGCTTATGAGCAGAGCACTTTCGGTGTGAGCAAGACTCTTGCCGAAGCCGTGATTGCTAAGGTTACGAAGGTGGAAGACATCGCTGCGTTTATTGCTGAGGAGAAGCCGAAGGCAATTGACGCGCTGTTGGGTGCCACCCGTGGTAATCCTGGTGGTACGAGTAATTCAACTCCACCGCCCGCTACCGAAGGCAACGAGGGCGATAAGAGTGACAAAGTTACTGAAGAGCGCAGTGCTATTCTTCGGTTTGGTACTGCCCGGAGGGATAAGTAATGGGAGCAACGCTAGAACGTAATGTAACTGTTGACCAGTTGATGGAGCAGGGTTACAGCTTTACGGACGCTACGAAGAAACTTCGTGAGCATCTGGTGAAGAAGTGGCTGTGGCTCATCGAGGCAAAGGAATTCGCCCCTGTGGCCCCAGCTCTGGTGGATTCGATGGCTGTGATTCTGGAGAACCAGTCTCAGCATTATCGACGTAAGCATGTCGCCATGCTTGAAGGGTCTAGCACCAGCGACGTGACTCTTCCGCAGCGGTATGCGTTGCCGATCATCCGCAACGTGTTTCCGCAGTTGATCGCGTCGAAGATTTGTTCGATCCAGCCGCTTCCCTTGTCCAGCGGTGGGGTGGGTAACATCTACTACCTCGATCACAAGTACGAGGATACCGGGGGTACTCCTTCCGTGACTACGGCGGATTCGGATTACTCACTCTCTAGCGAGAGTGCTATCCCGAACCGTCTCAAGGTCGGGATCACTTCGGATACGATCACCGTTCACAAGGACCTGCTCGCGGCTACGTGGACTTCTGAAATTCAGGAGGACGCTGAGGGCGCGATTGGTCTGAACGTGGAGCAGTCGCTCGTGACCGAATGTTCCAATCAGATTCTTCGTGAAATGGACGCTCGTGTTCTGGCCTCGATCCTCGGTGGGGCGACTGCTGGTGACACGACTTGGGAGTGGACGCCGGATTCCGGTTACACTGCTAAGGAGTGGTACGAGACGCTGTTCCATGCCTTTATCGACGCCGAAGACGACATCTATGGCAATCGCTATCGTAAGGCGGATTGGATTATCGCCGGTCGTTCGGTTTCGAAGTATCTGCGCAAGTCGCAGGACTTCAAGCCTGCGCCGAAGGCCGATCCGTACTCTGGTACTTTGTCTGCCGGTGTGCAGTTTATCGGTAACCATTCTGGTCTGTGGGACGTGTATACTACACCTCTGATCAATACTAATAAGGCGATCATGGGTGTGTATCCGTCTTCGCAGGTCGATACGGGTTTCATTCTGGCTCCTTATATTCCTATCGAGGCCATGCCTCTGGTGTACGCTGGTTTCAACCACAGCACTGGCGCGTATGAGAATAAGGACGAGTGGACTCGTAACGTTCGTACTCGCTATGGGTATAAGATGGTCGTTGGCAATCTCTTCGCTACTGTGACTATCTCCGCCGGTAGCTAACTGACACGTGTCTGGTAGGGCAACGGAGTAGGGTACGCTCTACTCCGACCCTACCAACGGATTAAATAAATAGGAGTCACAATGACTACTGATAAGGTCTGTGTTCGTAACATTTTAGGCTTGCGACAGACCTTTTCTGAATGCGGAGTCAAACTCGAACCGACAGGACCAAAGTCGGAGGGTTGGATTCCGCGTAAATTTGCCATTCGTTATCAGCGTGAGCGTAGAGTAGAAATAGTCCATGACTACGTCGACACATCCACTCTCCTGTGGATGGATGAAAACAACAGGCCAACCTTTCATTGGTTATCACCATTCTCGATTGGTGACGGGTACGCTACGGCAGCGGAAAACATTGTCCATGCACTGCAACAGTCAAACTATAACTTTTCCGTCTCGCCATGCTGGTTTGTTGTAGAGAAGGGACTACGTAAAACTACTTTAGACGCATTGAAGCAGCCTCCTTTACCACATATGGTCGGGATTTGTTTGGCGACTCCGGGGGAGTTTGTCAAGTTACCCACGCCGTACAAGATCGGATGGACCATGTACGAAGCTACAAATCCGATGGAGCGATTTCCAGAGTGGCGGCATCAGTGGGCAAACGTCAACAGGTTATGGGTACCCGCGCCGTGGGTAAAAGAAGTCTTCTCGCGCTATACAAAAACGCCTATTGATGTGGTTCCGCTTGCTATACATGATCGTTATCTTATCGAACCTCTTGATAGACCAAAACCAGATAAGTTTCGCTTTGTTACGTTCGGCACACTAACAGGGCGTAAGGGGCCTGTGGAAACGATCAAACTCTTCAAGAAGGTCTTCCCGAAACGCTGGTACCCCGACGTAGAGTTTGTTTTGAAAACACGTTGCAAGATGGCCGGTTACACCAGTGGGCAGTATCCGAAGATTGACGATGACAGGATTAAGATCATCGACGGTGATTGGATGATCGACCAGATGGTAGACTTTCTCGCGTCCGCTAGTTGCATGACCTTTTTAAGTCGCGGGGAGGGGTTCGGTCTTCCTCCACGTGAAGCAATGGCTATGGGTGTTCCAACTATTTTGGGTAACAATACGGGTATGGAACCTGTGTGTAACGACAAATACAACTGGCCTGTTCCAACTACGGATTGGGTAGAATCTCCATTGGGTGGTCACTGGGCCGACCTGGATTGGGATACCGCTGGCGACATGATGAAGTGGGTTTACAAACATCGTGATGCAGCGTTCGAGAAGGCACGACTTGGGGCAGAGTGGTTTAGGGCAAATTGTGGTAATGATGTCGTGGTATCATCAATTCACGATACGCTATCAAGAATCGATCCTGTTGCTGGTTTATTCAACCAGAAAAAGTACGCAATGACACATACACACTTACCTACGTTTGATTCGTTGACGCAAAATTTAAAGTCTGTTATAAACCCAAACATGCCGACAGTTCTATTCGGCTTGGGTAGCGGTAAAGCGTATGCCAAGCTTGTAAAGAGCGGATTCAATCTTTATGGTGTGGATAGCTCTAAAGAAGCGATAGAAACCACCCATAATTTACTCGAAAATAAGCAGAATGGTCGTATCGTTTTAGGTGACCTCTATTCAGAAGTATCCAACATTCCGAGTGACGCACATGCTCTCATTATCGAAGATACTCCAAATCTTACAATGCCACAACTTCGGAGATTTATTGATACAAGACTAAAGAGTAGTGGACATGTGGTTATTGCTGCACCGGCTGCTACAAGCACATCTATACTCCCTGTGGCTTGGAACACGTGGGGAGAGTTACAGTGGCGCTGTGTATTACAGGATTACGCACTTGAAACATTCAAGGTCATTCAAGGTAAAGACGGGTATCATTGGTTTCTAATGGAAGTTACTGGTTTCAAGCATACTGTTCGTGGTTCACTACAAAAAAATCTTGGTAGAATAATTGAGGGAAACTGGAGGCAACCTAAATAATGGAACGGCTTAATTTGAACCTGGGGTGCTCTACAGACTATAGGGAATCAACAGAAGATGACAAGTGGGTTAATATCGACTTGAATCCGAATGTGAAAGCAGACATTTACCACGATCTGCATACACCGCTTCCGTTTGATGATCTGTCTGTGGATCACATTTACGCGAGTCATGTGCTAGAACATTGCGGATTCCATGTGGTTAACTACTGCGTGGCTGATTGGGTTCGCGTACTGAAGATTGGTGGGACCATTAATATTAGAACACCAGATTTGCGGTCTATGGCAGAAGAGTACGTTCGTGTGCCGGAGTTCTATCTCCGATTTATGCAGGGTGTGTTCGGTGGCGGGTATAGAAGTAAGGTCGGTAGTACCCACCAGATTTGTGTAGATTGGCCGTGGTTGAACGGGCAACTGTGGACTTGGGGATGTACGGATATAAAGCGGTACGGTGGGGATAAGTGGGAACTGTGCGTGACCGCCCGCAAGGCTACACATAATCCACGCGAGATTCCAGCGATTGATGTCTTCAACGATCAACCCAGTGAAGATACAGTATTTATAAATGCGACCGCCGATTCGACAGGCAAATCCATCGTAGAAGTTGTTGGTAAGAAAAGAGGTAGAAAACCACGTGCGACCAGTTGACGAACTAATCGACCCAAAGACTCGTGGGCACAACTCTATTGGATTAAACTTGATTATCAAGGGGGAGTATGAACATGCTTTGCGGATGCTCGAACGCTGTGCTCCCTACATGGATCAGATGGTGGTCATCCACGATGGGAGTTGTAGCGACGACGGATTCGTGGATTCCTGCAAGCGATTGGGTTGTATCTACTATGAAGTTCCAGATTCCCGTGCTATGCCAGACATGCACAGAGGCGTTGCAATGGCGCTCACCTACACAGACTGGTGTTTTGTTGTAGACTCTGATGAAATGCCCACTGTGGAACTGCTTGAAGGCATGAAGGATTATGTCAACGGAACAAGTCTGGTTGGTTATCGTGTGCATGTCCATCGAACTGAGCGTGATAAAGTTGTACAAGAATACTCCCATCTTAGATTGCTCCGTATACTTCCAGACGTAACTTGGTCAAGACTCGCGCATTCTGGCGTCATTAACCTTGTTGGTGGGCAAGTTGGGGCACTTCCAGAAAGTATGCTCTTGCTACATGAGCACGAGCCTACAGCTATGGCAATTCGCAGCGAACGGAATGTCGGATTTATTGAGCATATGATTCAGCGGTGGAGCAATATTCCACAGGTTGTAGTTCATTGTAACAATATCGCAAAGGGCAATCCTGCCGCACAGAAGTTACTCCACAGAATGCTCGGAGGTGTGGTTTGATAGCAGAGTATCCAAGTTCCGTTGCTATCGAGACAAGTTTAACCTGCCAGGGTCGCTGTATAATGTGTGCAAATCACGAGTTGCAGAAGTATAATGTTAGACCTCAACTGATTAGCGAGGTACTTGTTTATCATATACTTGATCAAATTAGCAAGTGGCCTACTCCTGTGTCTATCACATATAGTCACTACGGTGAACCGTTGATGCATCCTAAACTTGCCGACTTTATGCGTAAGGCTAAAGATACTATAGGAAGTAGACTTACACAACAGGCAATCTTTACGAACGGCGCTTTACTCACTGTGGATAAGTTTCGTGAACTTGTAGACGCTGGAATGAATTACTGTTCTGTAAGTTTAGACGGATTTACCAAAGAGACTTATGAAAGTATCCGTTTGGGTTTGAACTATGACACAGTTGTTGGGAATCTGATGTCTTGTGCTAAGGTTAAACTAGATGAAAACTTGCCGGTGCATCTTCGGACACACATGGTTTATGGAGAACTTAATCACGGAGAAGTTAACGAGTTTTTGACATTTTGGAGGCAGTACCCAGGTATTGATTCAGCGAGTTGTTTGCCCGATGACGGTAGGGGCACCGGCGAACCTTTCGAGGACAACTCCACAGAGACCGCGTGTAGTTCTCCGTTCTCGTGTATATTTGTGTTAACATCGGGTGATTGTGTACAATGTTGCCAGGACATACATGCAAGTTACATTCTAGGTAACGCATTTGAAACTTCTCTACACAATATTTGGAATGGAGAACGATATAAGTTTGTTCGCAAAGCGCATAAAGACGGTAAAAAGCGTGTGCTTTTGGAGGCGTGTAGGGCGTGTGCAATTCACTATTGACACCAGATCAATTAATTGATCCACAAACTAGAGGTAAAAACTCTATCGGGTTGAACTTGATAATTTCCAGAGAATTCACAGAAGCTGCCAAGATGCTGGAAAAATGTCTTCCGTTTATGCAACAGATTGTGGTTGTCCATGATGGTCCTTGTTACCATAATTGGTTCAAGGCGTACTGTCTGGATAGTGGCATGATGTTCATTGAAGCACCGTCCACAGCCTCCTGTGGCGGTTGGCCTAATCTGCATAGGCGACTGGCGCTCGCTAATACATATACGGACTGGTTATTTCAGATTGACTCGGATGAAATGCCAAGTGACTTACTGCTTGAAAACCTGTCATCGTTGGTGAATCGTGGTGGCATTAACTGTTACACAATTCCGATGATAATGGTTGTAGACGGTAAAGTTATATCCAACTATTCGTTACGTAAACTTGTACGGATTCTTCCTTCATTACAATGGTCTATGTTGCCACATATTGAAACTAACGTACCTGAACCAGTTAGCGATAGTATTCCAGAAGATTGGTGTATAATTCATACACATACGACTGATTGGGCATTGGATCGAAACGAACGTAATAGTAAAGTAGCTTCGGTTGTAATGCAACGTTGGGGCGATATACCGGATGTAGTTGAGCACGTTAGACGTATGACTGGAGATTGTAGAACATGGCTTTAACAATCGCTACAATAACGGATGCTGTAACTGAAAACTATCCAGAAACGGTTACTACTTCTAGAATGAATCGAGCGATTGCGCGAGCTGTACAAAAATACAGTGGGTACAACCCTCGCGTATTGTCTACGACAATATCACTGGTCGCAGACGATTACGAATACGCATTACCAACTGCATTTCTCGGTTTGGTTACAGAAAGGTGGTGGCCGCTGACTGACGATAATCTGTCTGCATACCTCAGACTTACCGAAGAGGCGTATCCGGTTATTGGAAGAAGTCGGCAGGTTTCGATGACCACCATCGAAAAGATCATTCGTGGAGACTACTTCGGTAGGACTTGCGGATTATTGGAGGTTCGCGGAGATTATTTGTATGTCTCCCCAACGCCAAGTTCCGCTGAAAGTATCGTCTTTATCTACTACGCCTATCATGTAATCAATGCGGGTGGAACCGGATACGATACTTTACCCGCAGCAGACATTGACATAATGGCAGATTTGACTATAATGAGGTTGATGGATAGTCGCTCCATAGATGCCGCAATGACCGATAGTTTCGGTGAAGGGACTGCGAGGATTAATCCTAGAGGTGTTGTTCCAGACATTTTTGCTGTGCAAGAAAAACTACTGGAATCCGTAAGAGCCAAATATAGTCGCCCTGTGGTGGAATAATGACAATTCGTCAGGTAGGCTCAAGGCGTAAAGCGATTCAACGAATGATCGACCAAGATTCTACTACGATAACGGTTCGTAGGCGGGCTGCACTACCGAGCACATCTGGCGCTGGGGAGACTACGTTTACGGAGACGGCCCGCGTTGCTGTAGGTCAATCAATCGGATCGTTGGTTCAGGCAATGACTGGAGCGTTCTCTGGTGATCGCAACGCGGGCCGTTATTTTTGGATGGTTTTGTTTCCGTATGATGTGGAGGATTTTTCCACAGGTGACTTTATCGAATTCACAAAGGGAAGTCATACCTATTACTTGAGGGTTGAAATGGTAAATTGGTGGGATTGGGCGGTGGAGGCGCATTGTAGTGAGTATGCCTAACCCTAGAGATATGGATATTGGACCCTTATTGAAATCCGGCGAGCGTGGAAAGGGACGATTCCTCTGTGGATCGTGCGGTTCTGACGACATTACGACTTCCGCGACTCGTAAAGATACTTTTATCGTTTTTGTTGTCGCCTGTAACCGCTGTGGAAACAAGGCGACATTCAGGGCAGTGGAGTCTAAACCTAATGGCGGATGATCTTTACGACGCCTTGAAAGAGTTTTTTGTTTCAAACAGTGCCGCAGCCCCCGTTCGGGCGCTACTGGTATCAGGTGCCACTTCGGTTTATGAGGCAGGAGAGATAGATACAGGTACTCTCAACACCGCCGAAATAGCCAGAAGGACGGCGGGAAATCCAGCTAATTGTTTATTGTTGACTTTACAGGACGCGGGCGAGGAACCTGATGATGCCCACAGTGGGCATTTTAAGCAGTATGCTGCTATCAGGATTTTCGACAGGGGTCGAGCCTATACCAATCTCAAAGCGTTGCGCAAAGCCATCAAGACCGCACTGGCGGATCGCCCTGTGGTCAACGTTTCAATCGGCTCTGGCCGGGGTCTATTGGACGTGCGGTACGATGGGCGAACAGGGTTGCGTTTCGATAAGACGCTGGACTCGCATTGGGAAGGCATCACTGTTACTGCTGTTCTCATAAGTGCAGAGTTCGATAACTAGGAGGAAATAACATGACTGGAACTCCGAATCTTGAATCGACCGGAATCGGTCTACGCATGGTTCGGGTTGCGTTGCGTGATACGGATGGTACTATTGCGGTTCCTTCAGGTACGCCTGTGGGGACCCCATACGGCGGACACCGAATCTCTGGAGCAAACGCTCTCACGGTAACGCTTCCCGAAAGTCAAAAAGTGTCTGCAAAAGGCGACGATAGGATTTTCTATACGTTCAACCTGCCACCGACGGAAAGTCCGTCTGGTGAGCTGCGCGTGAGTAAATTCAATGCGACCGTAGCCGCTTTGCTGACTGATACTAATGTGTTCGGCTCTACTCCGTGGAAGAAGGTAGGATTAGGTACAAACAAACAAGGTGAGGAACCCGCTATCGTCCTGTGGGGGTCGAGTCAGGCTGTTGACGTGGAAGAGGGTTCCTCGACGTTCGGCGTTCAAATCTGGCAGACGTACATCTTCTTGAACGCTCTTGCGTCTCTTGTTCCTTCCCCAAAGGAAGAGTCTAACGTCACGCAGTGGATGTACCGTGTCATTGCGAACGATTCCGCTGTGGACGAATTGGGTAGCACTCTTACAGAGGCTATTCATGGGTTCACCGCAGCGCCCTATATCATGGTCGTGTCGCCGCACAAGTTCTGGATCGATGCCTTCGAGGGTAAAGACTCAAAAACCGAGTTTACGCTCTCGCAGACTCCGGCATCCGGCGCTGTGCTCAACGTATCACTCGCTGGGGTGGTTCAGACGCTAACTACGCATTATACTGTATCCGAAGGTGTAGTGACCATGCTGGCCCCTCCGGCGGATGGTGTGAAGCTGCTTGTCGAGTACGGTTACGACTAAACAGTAGTTTCGTTCATGTAATCGAAGGGGGTAGGTTCACTACCCCCTTTTTGGAAGAATCAAACAGGAGGTTACTTTGACAGTCCCTACCAAGACAGTGGATTTCAAGGAAGAGTTTGACGGCAAAGTGCTCTACGATTGTAATATCGTGGTACGCAGGGCCGATGTGAGCATTGGTATTGATCGTAGTGCCCTCATTACTAAGGAACGTAACGCATTTTTTAGACAGTATCCAGATGCTAAAAACTCTAACTTCAACTCTGAAGATGACCCAAAAATGTTCTCTCGGTTTGTTCTGGCAGTCTCTACATACCCTTGTTGTGTGGCCGCTGTGGTTACGATCACAAACGGGCCAGACGCGGAGAACAATCTAACTGAGCATCCAACATTTGAAGAATTTATGGAACTTCCAGATTCACTGGTATACGCTTGGCAGAACGCTGTCGAAGAATTGAATCCACACTGGTTCCCTCAACCTTCTAAAGAGGATGAAGAATTGGGGGAAGCCGACGGGAGCCGTGGAGGTCACACGTCGAAAGTAAAATCCTCCACTGGCTCCGCAACGAAAACAAAAAATCGACCCTCCCCGACGAAGTAGATGAACTTACTGATGCGATGTGGACTTTACATAATCCAGAACGCTCTATTGAAGTGTTCAATAGGATGGAGGCGTGTGATTGGAAGTGGCTTCCACGAGCCGGTGGTGTAATGGATCAAGACGAGGCGGAGTGGGAGGACTTGACTACCCTAATGTGGTTAAAGCAGGTGTTCAAAGAGATGAAAACAATGGGAAGCGTTCAAACTTCAGTTTCTAAAGTAGTTCCAACTAAGCGAATGTAAATGACTACGCTTAGAATCGAAGTCCTGTCTTACCCTGTGGACCTCTGCTTTGAGGATTTCATGCAGGCCATTGGGCCTCCCATGATGCAAGAGGTTGAGCATATCTACTTGGGTCAAGTCAGAGACATATTTGCTTCTGAGCGCGATAACTCTTGGGCACCCCTTGCTCAACAGACACAGGAAGAGCGCGAAAAAGAACATTATAACCCGCAGCATCCTATTCTCGTTCGCTCTGGAAGACTCTTTGAAAACTTGACTACCAATGCTGTTTTCGATCAAAGTCAGCCGAATCCAGGTTCGTTTACTATGATGATTGGAACGGATGACGAACGGTTTACAGAACTCCAAGAGAGTGTTCCAGATCGCCGTCTGCCTTCGCGTTCGATGACCATTGACGAAGGCAGTCGTTGGTACGACGCTTTCGACAGGTTCATGGTCGAAGCGATGGATAACAACGTAGAGGACTTGCTGGATGGCTGAAAGAGTTTATACCCTCACAGTAAGGCTAGATGGTAGCGACGCCGTTTCCCAAGCTACACAGATTGGGAAACAAGTCACGGACGCGCTTAATAAGGCTACAGACAACAATCCGAAGAAACCTTACAAGACTCCAAGCACTGAAGATATTGGACGGGTTCG
>Ga0172381_10003008_pt1 | contig 18171 bp, 16 predicted proteins | sample Leawel6488metaG_FD_119754 | JGI IMG/M metagenome (GOLD analysis project Ga0172381, IMG submission 119754) | Leachate microbial communities from a municipal landfill in Southern Ontario, Canada - Leachate well 64-88 metaG | ecosystem: Engineered > Solid waste > Landfill > Unclassified | place... | reverse complement strand
CCTGCTGTGCGGGTTTATATCTTCGGCAATAGCCCTAGCGGTTTTCACCTTATTGGTTTACTTCCTGCAGGGAGCTATCTCGGGACTGTTCATGGGCTTCAACTTATTCTCCTTTTACCAAGCCAACCTTTGGCAGCTGATCGCCCTGCAGTTCGGATCAGGTATAGCCCTGGGATCGATCTCAAGCGTCCTGGCCGTGCGCGCTTACTTGAAAAAATAGCAAAAATAGGGTATTTAAATTAAGTCAAACAAACCGCCCTCCGCCTGTTTAGGCGGAAGGCGGCCAAGCGAAAATTTTTCTGTTTAGAGCTGCGGGATCGTCTAATGGTAGGACACATCCCTCTGGAGGATGTTATCTTGGTTCGAATCCAGGTCCCGCAGCTCTGTACAGAATCACAATATGTAAACCGCCCTTATGAAGGGCGGTTTTTAAAAATTGCTGCGGTTTATCTAAAATTTATTTCTGGCAATCGTCTAACAATCGTCTATAATACGTATAAAGATAGTTCGGTCTAGACAGACAAAGGGAAGGCGACGATTCATAAATGCCAATGATCTGTGTTGTTTGTTTTTCTGTCCCGTGGACGTCTTGGTTCGAACCGATATTAAAAATCAATTTTTAATATTTTTTAGCGGGATCGTTATAGTGCAAATTTATTTACAGTCCTTGAAGAGATAAATTAATGGATAAAATATATGATATAATTTTAAATTATATCAGAGAATATTTTTTAGGAACCATTTCTTCTATGAAAATTAAGGATTTGGCAAAAGTTGATCGGCCGCGCGAAAAGTTGGAAAAATACGGCCCGGATAGATTAACAGATCCGGAGCTTTTAGCGGTTTTGCTTGGTTCCGGAGTCAAAGGGCTGAGTGTGATCGAGTTATCGAAGAGGATAGAGAGATTAATTGAAAAGAATGGTGCGGATAAAATTAGCTTTGGGGATATGCTAAAGGAAAAAGGTTTAGGTAAGGCAAAAGCAATGCAGGTGATTGCGGCTTTGGAAATTGGCAAGCGGTTGAATTCGGGACAGAAACCAGAGATATTATCGGCGGAAGATGTTTGGAAGCTTTGCATCGATATTCGTAACTTAAAGAAAGAACATTTTCTTGTATTTTATCTGGACGTTCAGAGTCGATTGATCGAGCGGCAGATAGTTTCCATTGGCACCCTTAATGCCAGCTTGGTTCATCCTCGAGAGGTATTTGAACCGGCAGTTGTTTTGCATGCGGCGAGCATAATCGTCTCTCACAACCACCCAAGCGGGGATATAAAGCCATCGGATGACGACTTGGCGATAACAAGAAGGTTAATTGAAGCGGGGAAGGTTTTAGGTATTGAGTTGGTTGATCATATTATTTTTTCTGCCTCCGGATTTTTGAGCCTAAAAGACAAAAATTTAATTTAGGTTACGTTTTAAATGATGGTTTTTTGGCCCTTTTTTTGTAGGGCTTGACTGCCTGTAGCTTTTTGTGCTAATTTAGGTACACAAAGACTTATATGCAACAGAAACTAAAAGAGATAACAGACTTAATCTTGGGATTTACTTTTCGCGGGGCGATAATGCCGGATCAAGATGGGGATTCGTTTGTTTTTCAGGCAAAAAATATTGTCGGAGATAAAGCGGATATTGATTTGCAAAACCTGGTAAAAATATCATTTAAGAGCTTGAGAGGTGTTCATTTTTTGCAAAAGGGGGATATTGTTCTCACCTTGCGCGGAGCAAATGTCGGTTCCTTCAGAGCGGCTGTTGTTCGGGACGATGTCAGAAATGTAATTGTTTCGTCTTCTGTAATGATAATCAGGCCGATCAAACAAAAAGTTCTATCCGAATATTTAGCAACTTATTTCAACTCGATGAACGGTCAAAATAATATTTTAAAAGCTGTTACCGGTTCTTATATCCAAACAATTTCAAGGCAGAAGCTTGGAGAGGCCATTATCCCGTTGCCGCCCCTCGAAGATCAGCTATTAATTATCAAATTAGCCGATAACTTGAAACGTCAACAGAAGCTTTGCGAAAGAAAAATTAAAATTAAAAAGAATATCGCGGATGCAATTTTTGAAAAAATTCTATGACACCAAAAAAATATACGCAAGAAGACCTTAATAAAGTCCTTTGGGCCGCGGCGGATTCGTCGCGGACGCAAGTTGATGCCGGAGTCTATAAAGACTATGTCTTGGCAATGCTCTTTTTTAAATACTTGAGCGATTTAGCCAAGCAGAAATATGAACAATACAAGGAGAGGTTCGGCGGCAACGAGGAAAGAATCAAAGAAAAGATGAAATTGGACCGGTTTTACTTGCCGGAGAAATCTTCCTTTGAATATATCTACAACATTATCGAGCAGGATAACATCGGGGAAGAACTAAACAAAGTTCTCGACCGTATTGAAGAAGCGAACCGCGAGAAACTCGAGGGAGTGTTCAATGTTGATTTTAATTCAGAAGCGGTTTTGGGAAAATTGACAGAACGCAATAAAATGCTGCGCCATTTGATCCAGGATTTCGCCAAGATAGATCTGGCTGACGCCGGAGACGACATCATCGGCAATTCCTATATGTATATGATCGAGAGGTTCGGATCAGATGCGGGCAAAAAAGCTGGGGAGTTTTTTACTGTACGTAATGTTGCTAAATTGGTGGCGATGCTGGCCCAGCCAAAAGCTGGAGACAGGATCTGTGATCCTTGTTGCGGTTCAGGAGGTTTGCTTTTGTTGGCCGGAGAAGAGGTAGAAAAAGGCGGATCTAAGAATTATGCCCTTTATGGCCAAGAGTCAACGGGATCGACCTATCAGCTGGCAAGAATGAATATGTTTTTGCACGGAAAAGATTCGGCTCGGCTTGAATGGGGCGATACTCTCAACAATCCACTGCTGACGGAAAATGATCAGCTTATGAAGTTTGATACGATAGTTGCCAATCCTCCATTTTCTCTTAAAAAATGGGGTGCGGAGAATGCTGAAAGCGACAAATACAATCGTTTTTGGCGCGGAGTGCCGCCTAAAGATAAAGGCGATTTTGCTTTTATCACTCATATGATAGAAACAGCCAAGCCGAAAACCGGTCGCATCGCGGTAATTGTTCCTCACGGCGTGTTGTTCCGTGGCGGCGCTGAAGGAAAGATTCGCGAACAGCTGATCAAAGAAAATATTATTGACGCGGTTATCGGTTTGCCTGCTGGTTTATTCCAAACAACCGGAATTCCGGTGGCTATTTTGGTGATCGACCGGTCTCGCGAAAAAGGCGGGGAGAACGAAAACAAAAAAGATGTTTTATTCATCGAAGCATCGAAGGAATACAAGCCTGGCAAAGCCAAAAATATCTTAACGGAAGAAAATATCGAAAAAATTTATAATACTTATAAAAACCGCAAGAATATCGAAAAATTTGCACGGAAGGTTGGGTTTGATCAAATTAGCAAGGAGAACGATTTTAACCTGAACATTACCCGTTACGTTGATACCTTCGAAGAAGAAGAACCGATCGATATTAAAGCGAATCTGAAGGAACTGGCGGAGCTAGAGCCGGAACTAAAGAAATTGGAAGATCAGATGGACGATTATTTAAAACAATTAGGGATTAAATAATATTTTACAACCATTTTGTTGACCTCAACAAAATGGTTGTGGATTATATAAATTTATGGCGGAAAATAGATTCGAACAAATCAAAAAAATTAATGAATATGGGCAAGAATGCTGGAGCGCTCGCGAACTATGCAAGTTGCTTGGATATACCGAATACGGCAAGTTCTTGCCAGTAATTGAGCGAGCGAAAGAGGCATGTAAAAATAGCGGGCAGAATATTGACGATCATTTCGCTGGCGTGAGCGAAATGATCACGATAGCAACCGGAACACCCCAACAAGCCCAAAGGGAGGTCAAGAACTATTCTCTTTCAAGATATGCTTGTTATTGGATAGCGCAGAACGGTGATCCACGGAAAGAAGAGATTGCCCTTGCGCAGACTTATTTTGTGATACAAACCAGACGGCAAGAGGTTCGCGAGATTGGGATTGAGGACAACAAACGAGTATTCCTGCGGGATGAAATGAAAGTGCATAATAAAAATTTAGCAGCGGCTGCTAAGAATGCAGGAGTGATGAACTACGGTAATTTCCAAGATTATGGTTACGCCGGACTTTATGGCGGATTGCGCCAAAAAGACATTCACGCCAAGAAACAGCTTCAAAAAGGCGAAGCAATACTTGATCATATGGGCAGTGAGGAATTGGCGGCCAATCTTTTCCGCACTACGCAGGCGGAAGCGAAATTAAAAAGAGAAAATGTTTTCGGAGAGGATAAGGCTAACTTCGCGCATTATGATGTGGGCAAAAAAGTGCGCCAAACAATCAAAGAATTAGGCGGCACGATGCCCGAAGAACTGCCGACGCCGGAAAACATCAAAGAATCCAAGAAGCGGATAAAGCAATCGAGCGATAAAAAATTACCAAAAAACGTTAAGAAATTAAATTAATAAAAATTAAATATGTTTGGCAACCCTCCGAAACCTGATTTTATAAAAAAATGGCAATTAGCATTATCTATATTTTTTAGTCCTGATTTTTTTATCACTTCCGGATTAACTGCGGCCTCGCTTTATCTTTCCATCGTTCACAAAGACAACGTAGCATTTTCGAATATAATGGCGGTTAGCGGCAGTATCTTCGGCGGAATCGCTGGAGCATTTTTCAAAGATAATTATGATAAGGTAATGGGTAAAAATATTCTAGAGAAGAAAGGACGCTCAGCATATAGAAATTTACAAGGGATAAGCCAACAGCTTTGCAACATAAAGGGTTGGATAACTGACTTTGAAAAGAAGGCGAAGGGAGTAGAAGGGAAAAGAAACCTGGAAGAGATTTGGAGGCATATTTCAACAATAGAATTAAATATTGAATCAGGGATAGAAGACTGGAGAGATATAATACCAGAGCTTAAGCAGACATTTGAGCGAAAAGCGGAGATAGATAAAAAATATAAAGATGTTTTTCAAGCTTATTTATCAGAGATTCTTGAGAATAAGAAGGAGCTGATAATTTCTAAAGATTCCAAGAAAGCAGAAGAGATCAGGAAAAAGATTAATGATCTTGAAAAACAGGTTAAAGACATCCGCAAAGAGACTAATCAGGCAGTTCATCTTAATGGTACCTTTGTGGAGCCATTATATAATTATATTAATCATAGCCCCGCAATCTCTACTAAGAGATTTTGCACGAAGTGCGGAAAAGAATTCGATCCAGACTATAACACCATTGACGGCTTATCTTTTTGCCCTAATTGTAGAAATTTTACGAGTGGAAATTTTATTAGTTTCGGGAAGCAATGATCTTATATATTAAGTAGATCGAATAATCGAGATAAACATACATGGAAGCTATAAATATATTATACGATAGTGGCCTCAATCGTCCTTTAGTGATAGAAAAGCCGGACATGTGCCCTCTATGCCACAATGGAATAGACCCTATCGCGATAAGCGCTTTTTGCAATAATAAAAAATGGAATAAAGATGATTGTTTGCAAGTGGTTTATCGTTGCACTAAGAAAGAGTGTCGTAATATTTTTATATCATATTATAGCGCCAAGGATTACGGTTGTGGCTCTTTCGAATATAAACACTCGAAACCAATAAACAAGAAGGAACAAAATTTCACCGATGTAATAAAGGGATTATCGCCAAATTTTTGTTTAATATATAATCAATCGCATTCAGCGGAGCAGGATGGGTTGGCAGAGATATGCGGCGTAGGATATAGAAAAGCTTTGGAGTTTCTGGTCAAAGATTACTTGATCAAAAAGAATCCTGAAAAAGAGGAAGAGGTAAAAGCTAAATTGCTTGGTAGCTGTATTAGTGAGTACATAACAAGTGAGAATATTAAAAAAATTGCTAGGAGAGCGGTGTGGCTTGGCAACGATGAAACTCATTATGTCCGAAAGTGGGAGGGAAAGGATTTGCATGATTTGAAACGGCTGATAGATATTACAATCTATTGGATGGAAGCTGAAAAGTTAACAGAGGAGGCAGAAACGGAAATGCCTGATGGCATATGAAAAACAAACAGATACAAATAAATGCTTCGAGTGAGTGGGAAAAAAATGAAGTGGGAAAAATTTTTGATTTTTTGAGGTCGTATGCGATTTCGCGCGAAAATTTAATAGACGATACGCCGAATGATAAAGGGATTGGCAATATCCATTACGGCGACATTCATGCGAAATTTTACTCAACGGAAATTGATTTGAGAAATATTTCCGTTCCTTTAGTAAAAGACGATGGTTTCAATCCTAATAATGAGGACTTTTTAATAGATGGTGATTTAATCATGGTGGATACCTCTGAAGATTATGAAGGGGTCGGAGTCGCGGTTTCGGTTTGTGGTTTAGGGGAAAAGAAAGTTGTGGGAGGGCTTCATACCTTTGTATTGAGAGATAATAAGAAAAAAACTGATCAAAATTTTAGGCAATACATATTTTGTAACTCATTGATTAGAAATAAATTACAGAAAATAGCTAATGGTGTTTCTGTCTATGGAATTTCGAAGACAAATTTATCAAAAATTATTTTGAATTTACCCCCATTACCCGAACAGAAGCAGATTTCCAAAGTTTTGGAGACATGGGATAGGGGGATAGAGAAACTGGGGCGGAAGATTGAGATTAAGAAGCGGGTTAAGAAGGGGTTGATGCGGGAATTGTTGACGGGCAAAACTCGGTTGCCGGGGTTTGACGGGAAATGGAAAACGATCAATTTAGGAAATGTCGGGCAGGTTGTTTCTGGCGGCACACCGGATACAGACAATAAGGAATATTGGGATGGCGACGTGCTTTGGATTACACCAACGGAAATTACAAAATTAAAAGGTAAATATATCACGGCCACAAAAAGAACTATAACTCAATCGGGATTAAAAAATAGTTCAGCGACCTTGATCCCCGCATATTCGTTAATAATTTGCTCAAGGGCTACCGTTGGAGATTGTGCCATAAATACAAAAGAAATAACGACTAATCAGGGTTTTAAAAATATAATTCCAGATAGTATAAATATAGAATACTTATACTATCTGATTACAACTAAAAAATCTTTTTTAAAGAGAATTTCATCGGGGAGTACTTTTTTAGAATTTTCAAAAAAAGATCTAGAAAAGATAAAAATTTGCATTCCATTAATACGAGAACAAACCGCGATTGCGGATATTCTGGTTGCGTCTGATAAAGAGATCGCGGGGTTGGAGAGGAAGTTAGGGATATTTAAAAATCAGAAAAAGTATTTATTGAATAATTTGATTACCGGGGCGATTCGAACGCCGAATAAATTATAAAAAATATGTTGGAAAAAGTTAATTTTGATGAGGCGCGCCAGTCACAGCTTCCATTTATTGAGGTGCTTTTGAATATGGGTTATAAATATGTTTCCAACGCGGAGGCTCTGCGCCAGCGCGGCGGCGATGAGGGGAAATTTATTTTGGCCGAAATTGCGGCGGAGAAATTAATGGAGATCAATGGTTATGAGATTGGCGGCGTGAAATATAAATTCAGCGCCAAGGATGTGCGCGACGCGATTGATGAACTGGAGCACATTCAATACGAAGGCTTAATTGATACGGCACAAAAAATTTATAATATTATTATGCCGACAAGCGGAGGCAAGACAATCAAGGTTTTTAACGGCGGAAAAACCGAATCAAGAAATTTTCGGTTTATTGATTTTGAAAAACCGTCTAACAATGTTTTTCATATTACGGCGGAATTCGAGGCGTCGGGTCGGCAGAATATCCGGCCGGACATTGTTTGCTTTGTGAACGGAATACCAATCGCGGTGATTGAAAACAAAAAATCCAGCGTGGCGGTGATTGAAGCGATAAACCAGATGAACCGCAACCAGGGGCCGGAATTTTGTCCGAGGCTTTATGCTTTTGCCCAGATTTTGGTGGCAACCAACGGCAAAGAATTGCAATATGGCACTACGGGAACGCTCGCTAAGTTTTACGCGATTTGGAAAGAGAAGGGGAAAACCATTGAAGAAATTGACGTGCGGGCGGCCAAACTGATCAAAAAACCGATTGATGGCAAAGCTTACGCGCAGGTGTTGGCGGATTTGAATGGCGCCACTCTTGGCCATACTCAGAAAACCGATCGTTTGGTTACCGAGCAGGATCGCGGAGTGATGTGCCTTTTTGAACCCAAAAGGCTTTTGGACCTAGCCAAAAATTTTGTTTTGTTTGATGCGGGCGTAAAAAAGCTGTCGCGCTACCAGCAGTATTTTGCGATTCAAAAAATGCTTGACCGGGTGGCGCAGATTGAAACAAATGATCGGGGCATTGCGCGGCGCAAAGGCGGGTTGATTTGGCATACGCAGGGATCGGGCAAGTCGTTGACAATGGTAATGTTTGTGAAAGCGCTCATCGAAGACCCGGAGATAAACAATCCGCGGGTGATTGTTGTTACCGATCGTAAAGATTTGGATCGGCAGATAAAAACCACTTTTAAAAATTGTAATCTAAAAAAAGGAGTTATCCAGGCGGCCAGCGGCCAGCATCTTATTGATTTGATCAAAGAAAAGAATTTGGCGGTAGTTACTACTTTAGTTCATAAATTTGAATCCGCGGCGAAGAAGAATTCCGGCTTTGCGGATAATGACCAAAATATTTTCGTTCTTATTGATGAAGCCCACCGGACGCAAGGAGGAACGGCTAATTTTGAGATGACCAAAACCATTCCCAACGCTTGCTATATCGGGTTTACCGGTACCCCGTTGATGGCTAGCGAAAAGGAAAGCTGGCGAAAATTTGGCGGCTATATTGATAAATATACAATCGACGATGCGCTTTTGGATAACATTATCGTGCCGTTGATTTACGAAGGACGGTATGCTGTTATGACGCAGAATGCCGAGCAGATTGACCGCCAAGTTGATCGAGTTTCGGAAGGATTGAATTCGAAACAGAAAAAAGAATTGCAAAAATATATCAGCACCAAGATCATCAAAGACAATCCCCAAAGAATTACCGAAATTGCATATAACATTGAAGAGCATTTTGTCGCGCATTTCAAGAATACGGGGTTAAAAGCGCAGATCGTGGCGCCGTCAAAATATTCCGCAGTGTTATTCCAGGAATTTTTTGAAAAACAAGGAAAAATTCATACCGCGATGGTGATTTCTGATGAGCATGAGGACGGCGATGATGACAATACTCACAGAAAAGAAGTGGTGGCTTATTTGGATCGCGTTAGGGAGAAACATAGCAGCGTGGCCAGTTATGAAAAAGATGTTATTGAGAGTTTTAAATATAATGACGACGGTATTGAGATATTGATTGTGGTCGATAAATTGCTGACCGGTTTTGATGCGCCTAGAAATACCGTGCTATATTTGACGAAGGATTTGAAGGACCATAATTTATTACAAGCGATCGCTCGCGTGAATCGGCTCTACGAGAACAAAAAACTTCCCAAGACTGCGGGGTATATTATTGATTACTCCGAAAATGCCAAAAATATCGACACTGCGATGAAATTGTTTGGCAATTACGACGAAAACGATGTCAAAGGAACCTTAATCGATGTGAGCGAAAAGATACAAGAGCTGGAACAAAGTTATGGTTTATTGCACGACTTGTTTAACGAAATCAAAGGATCGGCTGATGACGAGGAATATTTGCAGTTTTTGAAAGACGATCCTCGGCGCGAAACGTTCTACAAAGAGTTGAATGATTTTATCAGAAAATTAAATGAGTGTTTTGTTTTGCAGGATTTTGTGCACGAATTTCGGCATTTGGAGGTTTATAAAAGAGATCTTAAAAAATTTATGGAACTGCGCAAGACAGCCAGCTTGCGCTATGCCGATCGGATAGACTTGGCGGAGTACAAGCAAGCGTTGGTAAATATATTGGACCGGTATGTGGACGCAAGCGGCGTGGAATTGTTGACCAAACAGATAAATATTACTGACCGCAAGCAATTTGAGGAGGCGGTGGAAAATTTAGGGTCCGATAGATCGAAAGCAGAAGCGATTGCGGCGCAAGTGGACAAAACCATAAAAGAAAAAATGGAAACCGATCCGGAATTTTATGATCGTTTTTCCAAGAAGATAAGTGAGATATTGGAAAAGATGCATCAGGGAAAACTTTCCGACATCGCTGTTTTGGGGCAAATGAAGCTTATCCGCGATGATATTTTGAATAAAAAAGATGCGGATTTGCCCGAGAAAATCAAATCAACAACCGGCGCGGATGTTTTTTATCGCAACCTTAAAGGACTGTTCGCAAAATATTCGTTAAGCGAAGACAAATATATCGCTATAGTTCTTGATATATTGGATGTCTTAAAAAAAGAATCCATTGTTGATTGGTATAAAAATATTGATGTAAAAAGAAGGATGATGAATGCTTTGGATGATTATCTGTATGATATTGTCAAAAGTGAAAAAGGAGTTGATTTGAGCAACGAAGAAATCAAGGAGTTGATGGCTGATATTATGCAGTTAGCCGTTAATAATTACGGCCTTTTTCTATAATGGATATGGAGAATTTTATTTTCGGTTCGTTTCAGTACGAATATGAGTTATTTAAGCAAAAAAGAAAGACTTTGAGTTTGACCATAAGGCCGGATTTAAAAATAATTTTGAAATGTCCGATCGATGCAAGCGCCGAGAGAGTGGAAATTTTTTTGAGGCGGAAATGGTTCTGGCTGGAAAAACAACTTAGTTTCTTTAAGAAGTATCAAAGAAAAACATATAAAAAAGAATATGTTTCCGGAGAATCGTTTTTATACTTGGGTCGCCAGTACCGTTTATTGGTAAAAAAATCAGAAGAAAATCGAGTTGCTTTAACGAGGGGAAAAATAATTATTTATTCCCAAAATAACGTTTACGACGGCGGATATAATAAAAAACTGCTGGATGGCTGGTATCATGTAAAAATGGAAAATATTTTTACAGAGAGGATCTCCGCTGTCGCCGTTAATTTTGGCTATAAACAACAGTCGGCCCTTATAATCAAGAAAATGGACAAAAGATGGGGGAGCTTTTTGAAAAGTAATAAAATCATTCTTAATCCCAAATTGATCTGCGCGTCAAAAGATTGTATCGACTATGTTGTCACTCACGAGTTGTGCCACTCCAAATACAAAAATCACGATAAAAAGTTTTTCGATTTGCTCGAAAAGAAATACCCCAACTGGCAAAAAACAAAAGAGAAATTAGAGATGATGGGGTGCCTAATTTAATAGTAAATATTATATATGGATACTTTTGAAGCAAAAATCGGTACGGATGGATCCCATATCCTTTGGAGGAGATCCACCTCTTGGCGTAAAAAAGATCCGACGTTGATTGTTACGAATAGGTTCTTAAAGATATTTGAGGATCATGACGTTGCCATTCCGCAGATTCCTCTCTTAATTTCACAATTATCCTTGGGTCAGCTTCGCCTTGAGTCGCTGCCGTTTGCGTTGACGTCAAAAGTCCTTCGGCAAACAGCAAAATTATTCCAAATTCAACTAGCATGGTTAGAGGGTGTCACTGATCAGATATATAATCGTTATCACTGCTATAAAGATCCTTGGAGATTTTTTGAAGATATTAAAACTTTCAAGATAGATGAATTTGATCTTTCTATGGTGGCATTTTGTTCGACCGCAAAGTTAGATTATGGCGGCGGCCAAGGACAACCGATTATTCTAGTTTTGAGAGAAAAATGTGCTCATCTTGATGACAAAATAATTTATAGATATCGCATATATGATGAATTCGACTGGGGCTATCGGAAAAGTCGTATTCAATTGAAGGCGATAATTAGGATATGGGAGGACAAAGTTGGGACGCCCGTTCCTATATATAAGGTAGGGAAGAGGGTCTTGCGAGAAATTGAATCAGGACGCGCCGTTCCGTATCGATATTATAGGGGAGGGCAGACTGATCCTTCTTTGGAGGACTACTCTTTCTCAACGGAAGAAAGTGCAGTTTCTAAAGAAGCAGACGAGTTGCCAACCGTATTCGAGTATATCAAAGCGTATAAGCTTGAAGGTAAAGAAAGGCCTAATAAAGGGATATCGAGAGAAATGGCCAGATTTTTTTAAAATAATATGTTAAAAAATTGACATTTCGATATTCCATTTTTATGTCACTTTTGTTACTTTTTGCTGAAATAAGGGGTACTCGAGACGCGTCGATATGATAAGATAAAATTATTTAAAATCGCCTTACAAGGGCTTGATCCGTTTGGGTTTTAGCTCGAGTCGGCCAAGTTCTCTGAAGAATCGCAAACTAATGGATTTACGGAAAACCGGCCCAAGCTCGTTTTTTTGTTGGTAGAATATCGGTTTTTTGATAAAATAGGGTCATGGATAAGATAATTACCGCCGCAGATAAACCTTTTGGAATTCGGGGAGAGCTCATTCCCGCTGAGGCATTCCGAGATATCAAAGAAGATATAACTTACAAAGATAACATTATTGTTTCGGTCCATGATAAGGTCCTTGAGGTAGGCTACGATAAAGAGATAGATAAAGAACGCGCACAAAATATCGTGCAAGATTTTGTTACCTCTTGGTCGTTCCGTAATGGAGCGAAAATCGAAGTTAATCTTAATATGTCATGGAAGCCAGATATTAATGGAAATAGAGCGATAGGAATTGAGATGCACGAAAGCGTTAAGGCATGCGCTCGCATAATGACTACAGCTACTAAAAAAGGAATGTCTTACGTAGTGAAACAACATAGTGATAGTTATAGTTTTATAAATGATATTAGTCTGGTTAAAAAGGCTGAGAATGATCATGTTTTGTCTTTGATCCTAAGATATTTTTACGAAGAAGTTTTAGATGCAGAAAAGCCGAAAGTTGGTATTTATAGAATAGTGGAAGAGCTCGATAAAAAGATGGGAGGAAGAGAAAAGTTAGCCTCCTTGGTTGGCGAAGACAAAAAATACATTAACGATATCATGGAGTCAGTGCAAGAACATCGTCATTCTCGGGCGTGGTTGGACTATAGGAAGGTGAGAGTTATATTGAGCGATCAGGAAGGTATTAATAGGGCCAGAAAATTAATTCAAGCTTATGCTAAATGTATCCGTGAGGTAGAGATTTGACTGAAGATGAGGTGGATTTTTATGACGCCTTGTGTTCGAACGATAGCGCCGTAATGGGATTGGGCAACGATACTCTAAAAAAGATCGCCCAGGAATTGGTCGCTATGCTTCGGAAAGATTGGACGCTAAAAGAAACTGTCCGGGCCAAGCTTCACATATACGTTAAGAAATTATTGAATAAATACGGCTACCCGCCGGATAAGCAGGAAGGAGCAACTAAGACAGTCTTAGAGCAGGCGGAGGTTTTGTGCGCCGACTGGAGCGGGGAATAAAAATTTTAATTTTTAAAAGCTATGGTTTCCTCTACAGTTCCTTTCTCGCCCGATTTGGGTCCGATATTATTCAAAGGAATATTTGAAGCGTCTTGGCTAATTTTTACCAGCTCTTGGTGGGTTTGGTTGTTAGTTATCGCCATTAAAGTTTTACCTTTGATGGTAGGGAGATTAAATAAAAAAATAACAGTCCGTCGTAAGTTCAAAAAGGGAGAGCAAATAAGGAGCGATGCAGAGTTGTTGAATTGGATCGGAAAATTGTCTCATAAAGAATTTGAGCTATATATTGCCGAGCTGTTCAGAAAATTGGGATATAAGGCTTATGTGGTTGGTGGATCTGGCGATGGGGGGATAGATATAGTTCTGGAAAAGGATAATAAAAAATCTTATGTCCAGTGCAAGCAATATAACTCAAAGGTTCAAGTGGACAAGGTAAGGGATTTTTATGGCGCTATAATCAGCAAATTTGCCGATGTTAAGTGCTATTTTATAACCAATAATTATTTTACGCTGCCAGCTGAGGAATTCGCGAGAGATAAACCGATTGAATTAATTGATGGGCAAAAACTCGTTAAATATATAAAATGGGCTGAAAAAGAAAGTAGTGAGTTGAAAGAATCGGCCGCGAATAAATGCCCACAATGTGGAGGGAGGCTTGTTGAAAGAAACGGTAAATTCGGGAAATTTTACGGCTGTTCTAACTATCCGAATTGCCGTTTTACGAAAAGACTATAGAATATAAGATATTTCATCTCTTAAGAGAAGAGATGCCGATCTCCCTATCATTTTTTAGGTCGCGAGATTCAAGTCGGTTATAAAAATAATAGATATATTTGAGAAGATAAGAGTTAAATAAAAAATTATGAAAATAGAACAACTACTCGTTGCGGTAGAGCAATTGGATGTCGTAGTTCCAGAATTCCAGCGTGAATATGTTTGGTCTCTTGATCAAGCTAAAGAATTAATGATCTCTCTTTTCAAAAATTATCCAACGGGAAGCATTCTGACTTGGGAAACCAATAACCCGCCAGAAATAAAAAATAATGCGGTGAAGAGAGAAAAGATAGGTTGGATACATGTTTTACTTGATGGGCAACAGCGCATAACGACGTTATATTTATTAATCAGAGGTGAAATTCCTCCTTATTATGTCGAAAAAGATATAATAAACGACCCGAGACATTTATATTTCAATTTGCAAACGGGTGATTTTGGCTATTACCAAAAACAGAAAATGAAAGATAATCCATTTTGGAAATCGGTTGTGAGCTGTTTTAACGAAAAAGAAAATTTTAATGCTTTCACCTTGATGGAGGAATTGAAGATAGATGATATCCAGGAGAAAATGAGAATCGGGCAGACAGTTAATACGAATTTAAATAAGCTAAGAGGAATAATATCCATTGATTATTATGATCAGACTGTTCCTCAGGGAGTCGATATAGACGAAGCAATTGATATCTTCGATAAAGTAAATTCTCAGGGCACGAAATTGACCGATGCAGAGCTTGTTTTGACTCATGTAGCGGGGAAGTGGCCGCAAATCAGAAGGGAGATGAAGAATAAGATGGTCGAGTATGAAAAATTCGGGTTTAAATTTGAATTAGATTTTTTGACGAGGTGTGTAGTCTTATTGCTTACAAGGTCTGCATTATTTGAAAAAATGACAAACGACGTTTATAGGGATACTGCCTCAGACGATTACAAGAAAGCATGGGCTAAATTAGTTAAAATTATTGACTATTTAATTCCAATACTAAAACAGTCGGCTTATATAGGGGGAAGCGATGACATCAGCACTAACAATGTTCTAGTGCCGATGATCGCTTATTTATCTATAAATGATGGTTTGTTTGGCAATGATGACAAGAATAAATTTTTATATTGGATGTTTCTAGCCATAATTTGGCAAAGATACAGCGGACAAACAGATCAAAGGTTAGACCGAGATGTTTATATTGCTATTAATAGCAACGATCCCGTTAATGATTTAGTTAACGAAATAAAAGATCAAAGGGGAAGGATAGAGATCAAGCCAGCCGATTTAGAAGGCAGAGGTTCGGCAAATCCCATTCACAGAATGCTATATATCGTAACAAAATCTATGAAAGCGATAGATTGGGCTAACGGCGGTTCGTTGCAAGATACAATTGGTGATTATTATGGCATCCATAGCCATCATGTTTTTCCTCAAGCATTTCTGTATAGGAATGGTTACGATTCCGAAAATCATTTAGACAAAAAGAAAGTGAATGAAATAGCAAACAGGGCTTTCCTAACAAGAGATAGCAACTTTGATATTTCCGACAAAGATCCGGAAGAATATCTGCAAGAGATAAACAAGAAATATCCAGGCGCATTGGCTCAGCAGTTTATTCCTGTAAGCACAAACTATTGGAGCGTAAAGAAATACGATGAGTTTTTAATGGAGAGGAGAAGGCTGATTGCTGATGCAATTAATACATTCTTGGAAAATTTGAAGGGCAGAAAAAATGAATCCAGAGACAGGCGGATAGATTATAAGGAAATTTTGATAAAAGGGGAAAATAATTTTGTTGAATTCAAATCTTCTTTAAGATGGGATGTTGTGAAAGAAAACGTGAATAAGACGATGGAATATGTCGTTGCGAAAACTCTTTCCGCTTTTATGAATTCTGAAGGAGGAAAATTGTTTATTGGCGTCGACGATTCCGGGAAGATTTTAGGGATTGAAAATGACATTGAGACACTACACAAAAAGGATAAAGATGGATTTGCCTTGCAACTGGTTCAAGTTATCAATCAATATTTAGGCAAGGAATTCCATCAGTATTTAAGTAACGAGATAATCGAGATCGACGGTAAAAACATTTGTATCGTAAATGTAGTCAACAGTGATATGCCAGTATTCGTGAAGAACGAAGGGAGGGAAGAATTTTATATAAGAGCATCAGCTTCCTCTCAACCGATGGGTATGCGAGAGGGAAATGAATATATAAAAACTCATTGGATATAGTAACGTCAAAGGCGATATAAAAAATTTCAAGCCGTTTAAATATGGGAAAATATATTGTAAAAGTTGATGACAATTTTCATTATATGGATGAAAGCGAGAGATATGACGGAGGCTCTTATTCAACGCTGGAGGAGGCGATTAGGAGGTGCGAGGAAATAGCAATAAGAAGCTTGGAAGATCTATACGAGAAAGGGATAGATAGCGGGAAGTTGATGACCCAATGGATGATGTTCGGGGAGGACCCTTTTGTTACCGGTGCAGAAAACGTACCATTTTCAGCCAGAGATTATATCGATGAACCTTTGTGCCAGAAGATAGTAAGCAAAAAAATAGATATCGGCGCTATGTTATTTGCGGTATCTGCCCATCGCGATCAAAAGTATGGAGAATATCCTTATGCGGTCCATTTAGGTTTTGTTAACCATTACGTGAACAGATATAAGCATCTGTTGTCCGGCCAAACCGAGATGGATATTGCGGTCGCATCGGGTTGGCTGCACGATACCATAGAAGATTGTCCGGATGTTAGCTACGAGAAATTAAAAGAAGATTTTGGAGAGCAAATAGCGGATACAGTGCAAGCTCTAACCAATGTTGGAGGTGAATACAATTTGGCAGGGTTAAAAAATAATAAAGTAGCTTTTTTTGTTAAGCTTTGCGACAGGTTGGCAAATGTATACTTTTCAAGAATAGATTTCAAAGAAAAAGCATATAATAAATATGTCCACCAATTTGAGGAGATCTTCAAAAATTGTCCCGAAGAATTTAAACAAATGGCAGAGGAAATAAAAAGTTTATTGGGAGAAGTTGCCGCTTAACTTTGATAGAATAAAAATTAATATAAATAATAGATAATATGATTAGCTTAAATACAGAGAACAAATTACCTAAAAAATTAAAATCTTATTATTTAGTCGAATTGGCCCTGTTTATGCTTTTCTTTTCCCTTCCTTTTATGGTTATGGGAATAAAAATTTGGATTCCTTTTTTCTGGTTATCCCTTTTTATTGGCCTGCCTATGTACTTATATTTTCTGTTTATCTACGATGCCACTAAGTTTGTTGTTGGAGAGAATAAGATAACGATAAATTCAGGAATTTTTATCAAGAAGTCGAAATCGGTCGCTTTCAGCGGCATCCAAAACGTAGAGAATGTAAAAGGAATTTTACGTCAAATGTTTGGCCTGTCTACTGTTAAAATTTGGACTTCTTCTCCCTCTCAAATAAAAATAAGCAAATCAGAAAGCGAACACATGCCAGACGGCATGTTGATACTGGAAGACTCTGACGCTGATTGGCTAAAAAATTATATTTTAGACAAACAAGCGAAACAGTAATTTTTTATACAAAAAAATAAGCCAACAAAGAGGGAAAATTCCGATATCTGTCTCCCTTAGCTTGAATGCTTGGATAATTTATTTTTTATGAATCAGAAAAAATTTGATCAGGAGGAGGATGTTGGGATTTCCAAGATCTTAAATTCTAGCCTTGAAGAAGCTTTTTTGCGAGATGGGTCGACTCGCGTTTTATCTCGCGAGGTAGAGCCTGTTTTACCGGGCGGTTATTTATTTTTTGACACAGAGACGACGGGGCTTCCGCGCAGATGGAATGCGCCGCAGAGCGATTTCGATAATTGGCCAAGGATCGTCCAGATCGCATGGGTGTTTTGTGACCTGGACGGCAAAGAGATATCGCAAAGCAACTTTATCATCAGGCCCGAGGGCTTTTCGATCCCGCGGGAAGCATCTTTGATCCATGGGATCACAACGGAACGAGCTGTGAGAGAGGGAGTTTCTTTGGCCGGAGCACTT
>Ga0172381_10003007_pt1 | contig 18181 bp, 16 predicted proteins | sample Leawel6488metaG_FD_119754 | JGI IMG/M metagenome (GOLD analysis project Ga0172381, IMG submission 119754) | Leachate microbial communities from a municipal landfill in Southern Ontario, Canada - Leachate well 64-88 metaG | ecosystem: Engineered > Solid waste > Landfill > Unclassified | place... | reverse complement strand
CGATCTGACGAATAAAACGGTAGGCATAACATCCTTCTGGGAATGGAAGTAAGGTAACTATGGCAGAAAAAAAGCTGACGCGCAAAGAACTTGAGGCTAAAGCTCTCAAATTCGTCTGCAACGCTTACAAGTCTTTCTCGAACAGATCGGGACTTGAAGCGAAGTGGAAGAAATTTGACGCGCAATACAACCTTGAGTCCGAAGAGGATAAAGACAGTAGAACACTGTCGAAGCTGTTTCCTCCTGAGACCAGGCGCGCCCTGCAAACGATAGCGGATTTCATCATAGACGTACTCTTTCCCCCGACGTCCGACTGGTTCCGGATCAAGGGGGTTGACGGTGACGCTGACGTCAAGAACGCCGAAGTCTACAAGAAGATAGCCGACGTTCAGCACGAGAAAATGATGATCCGCGCAAAAGTCACCAAGAGTGTTCACCGGTGGCTGAAGTACGGTTTTATGCTGGCCCGCGCAACGCAGGTCTACAAGGACAAGTATATTATCGCAGAAGAGAAGGCGCGCCGGACGTTCAAGGATTCGTTGAAATCTTTCTTTACCGGCGCAAAGGGACTGTGGAGTCCCGACATGGTCCCGAAGAAACAGCGAATGATCGTGTATGACAATACCGACTTCGAGGTGTTGAGCCCGTGGAACACTTACTGGAATTACAGGGTGCCGTGGGAGCAGCAGAAGATAGTTATCCAGAAGATAGACGATGTTACGGCTTCGCACCTGAAAGCGCAAAAGGGGAAGATATACAACGATAACGTGGACGATGTTATCGAAGCCATGCGCGAACAGGTTGCTACGGGACAGAAGGAAACGTCGTCTGACAATCTCACGCACCTTGACACGATTACGGGGTTAAGTGGAGATTTCAATGACGGCATACCTCGGTGCAGGCTTCTTCAGGCTGACTGTTACTTTGATATCGACCAGGACGGGTACGATGAACTTTGTATCATCACGGTGGCGATCACAGTAGAGAATAACAAGCCGAAGGTTGACGAGAACGGTGATATGATCGGAACCGTTATTCGTATGTCCCTGGGTAACGATCTACAGGAAATGCCGGTACTGTTCTGCCAGTGGGACGAGCTTGAGGATATGTCGCTCGGTATGGGCGTCATGCAGATAGCTGAGAAGGACCAGGCATCGTTGAACACGTTCACAAATCAGTGTATGGACGGGATAACGAAGATACTCTGCGCTACGAAGCTGTATGACGAGGAAATGATTGCCGAAGGGCAGAACCTGAACACGTGGTACAACAAAGCGATCAAGACGAAGGGGAATCCGAGCGAGGTTATCGCTTACGACCGCCCGCCGAATATCATTACCGAGGCTCTGGCCGCGATCACTATGGCGAAGGGTAACATCCAGAACGGTACGCGGGCGAACATATCGTTACAGGGCCTTGCAGCCCGGTACGATACTACGGCAACCGAGTATACGCAGCAGGGTAACGCCGCAAGCCGCGGTATCATGGTTCAGCTCAAGAATTTTGAAGAGAACGTGATTAAGAAATACTTGAGAATAGAGTATTCGTATAACGAGGGTCTTATGACCCGCGATACCCTGATAGCGATACTCGGCAAGACAGCGGCGAACGCTATGCTCCGAAGCGAAGACGGCATGGAGATAAAAGACCCCAAAGAGATTATTATGGGCGACTACGATTTCATTCCTCTCGGTGTTACGCAGACCGAGAATAAGGTGATCCGCGGACAACAGCTTATCAATTATCTCGGGGTAGCGTTAAAAGTTGAAGCCGTGAAGCCCGGAACGCACGATCTCGCGTTCCTTTCCTCGAAGATATGGGAAACAATAGGGGACGGTGACAACCGTGTTCTCCTGCCGCAGATTACTGACCCCGCGATGGACCCGAACGATGAGAACGTGCTTTTATCACAGGGTGCTCAGGTGGTCGTTAATCCGCTCGATAATGACGATGAGCATATCCAGACGCATATTGCGCTTCAGCTTATACCCGATTTTGAGAAGAACAGGCTGGCGCACTTGAAAATGCACATGATGGCGAAACAGCAGAAGATGATGCAGATGCAGGCGAAAGTTCCGGGGCAGGTAGGGAACCCGCAGGGGCCTACTTTCAAGCCGAAACTCCCTATGCCGGGGAATAACGGAAATGTGCCGGGAGTACAAAGACCGCCTGTGATGTAAAAAGGAGCCGCACGTGACCGATGAACGCAGGGAAGTATCGCAGGACTCGAAGTTCCATGACGAAGCCGTAACGATCAACGCGATCATGCAGACCGATGGATGGAAAGCGTTCCTCACCCGCATAGAGAGGCGCAAGAAGACACTGGCTGCAAAGATGGCGCGGTGCGAGACTGACCTTGAAGTTTCAGCGGTAGAGAAGAAGGGAGACAATATCACCGTGGTGGTGTTGCTGAAAGACCCGCTGAAGATGGAAGAATTTTTCTGGAAGAATCTCGAAGGCGAGTTTGAGGCCCTGAAGGCAGAAGCGGTAAAGATACCCGGAGGAACCAATGACTGACATGACAGTATCTGACAAGGTACCCGAGAGACACCCGATACAAAAGATGACCCTTAACTCCGATAAGATCAAGGGCCTCGAAGATTTCTCCGTAGACGAAGAAGTCGAAGTTGTCCTGAAACTCAAGGTGTTGAAACCTATGGGCCGCCAGGTGTGGGATAAGGAGGACATGAAGAAACCGCTTGAGGGCGAGTACGAAATATTGAGCGGCAAAGCTGTTTCGGTACAGAGCAAGATTGACGAGGCTGATACGCTCGAAGATCTTGACAAGGCATCAGGATTTAAAAGGAGTTGAACCCCATGAAAGAGAAAAAGTTGTCGAACATCGAGAAGTACCAAGCCAGGGTAAAGGCTGAGAAAGAAGCGCAGGCGTTGAAGGAAAAAGAAGAGCAGGATAGCTCTCTTGCCTCGGCTACGTCGCCTGAGGATAATCCTACTGCGAATGACCCCGAACCGCTTCCCATACCCGTAGAAGCGCCGAAGCCGGTTGACGCAATCGCCGTATGTACTCGGTGTCAGAAGCAGTTTGACAGGAAGTACGCTGTGGAATTGCCTCAGTTCGGTGGCAGGAAGTGTTGCCCGTACTGTGGGTTCCCGATACAGAAGTAAAAATCTATTCAAAGGAGTTGTTATTATGGCAGAAAAGGAAACGCCGAAGGAAACCCCCGCCACGGAGACGGAAAAGGTTAAACCCGAAGTAGGTACGCTTGAGAGCTTTTTGAACGATGGAGCAAGGCCGCCAGATATCGACAAGGCTCTTGAAGAAGATAAGAACCAGGCCAATGAGCAGGCCAAGAAAGAAGTCGAGGCTATGGAGAAGGGGGAGCCTCTTCCTGAGCCCGACGAAATGCCTGCCGAGAAGCCGAAGGTAGAGAAGAAAGCTGAGAAGCCGGCCAAGACCGAGGAAGACGAACTCATCACGCCGGAGTTTCGTACAAAGTACAAGATTCCCGACAATATCAAGACGATGAAAGCGTTTGCCGAGTGGGGGCCGAACGCTGAAGCGGCCATGAGGCGGGCGCAGTCGGAGAAAGACCGGCTGGCGCACGTAGAGTCGGAGACAAGAGAGCGTCTGGCTCGCATGGAAGGAATGCTCGACCAGTTCTCGAAGAGCTTGAAGGATGAAGTAAAAGACGGGACGTTGAGTGAGGAAGACAGGGCGATAGAAGACGAGAAGATGCGCTATCTCATGGAAACGAATCCCGCTGAAGCGTTCCGGCAGATGAAGGAACAGCTCAAGAAAGACGCTCTGGCCGAGAAAGAGAAGGAACAGCAGACAGAGTTCCAAACAGCCAAAGAAAAGTTTGAAAAAGAAGCCAGAGAAGCCCAACAGAAAGAGTATGACACGATGCTGGCAGAGTACACGAAGAAAGGCGAAAAAGAGAAATTCGAGAATGAGATTATCCCGGCGCTTGCCGCCATTGCCAAGGAGAAACCGTACTTACGGAGCCTTGACGATGCCATGATAATCTACTCTCACAGAATGAAAATAGCAGAAGAGAAGGCTGCCGCTGAAGATGAGGCCAAACGGAAAGAGAAAGAAGGTTCTGTTACCGAAACCTCTCACCAAACAGCGGACGTCGAAGGATCTGAAGAAGAGAAGAAAGCGAAGGCCATAGATTCGCTTTCAGAAACAGCTTCTCTTGATGATCTGAAAAAAATTGCAGGCGTAAAGAGGTAAGAAGCAGAGGAGCCGGGAGCATCCGGTAAACCTGTCGCAAGGCGTAGAGAACTCACATCGTGGGTAAACTTGTGGCCGCAACGCAGCAGAGTAGAAGTTGACACAAAAAACTCAACACAAGGAGGCCCGCGATGTCTACCGGCCTGAACATTTACAGTGATATGCCCCCGTCAGTAGCGGGGTACTACGAAAAACGCGCGCTTATACGCGCCCGCATGAAGATCTCAGCGTATGACCTTTGCCAGAAGAAATCCCTGCCTGAAGGTAAGGGTTCGACCGTAACTTTCTGGCGTTATGCGCCCCTCTCAGAAAACACCACGGCACTCACCGAAGCAGTCACCAATGCCCTTGATTTCGGCGGTATTACCTTCGCTGGCAGACAGAAACTTGTCTACCAGGAAGTGCCTGTCACGCCCGTTGTCTACGGAGACTATATTTCCGTAGGTCTTCTCGGGAAGCTGACCTCCATTGACCAGGGAACGGAAGAGAAGGTTGACCTTGTGACCGATCAGGGTGCGAACTCGATTGACTACATCCTGACCAAACGGTTCGCTCAGGGTTGCCGCAGAATGCGCGGTGACGCCAATACCGACTATTCCGGCAGCGGAACCACGACTGCTGCGGGTAGCGCGACCTCGGTTGTGGATAGCGGACGCACGGCGAAGGATGCCGCGAAGCCCAGCATCGGTGACGATTACTGGACGGGTGGGTTCATCACCATCACGTCCGGCCCGGCTTACGGTCAGACGCGCCAGATCACGGCTTACACGAACTCTACGGGTACGTTCACAACCGATACGTTCGACGTAGCTCCTGGCTCAGGTGCGACCTATTCCGTGGCTGTAGGCACGGGAATCGGGTCTACCTCGACCATCAACTCGAAGTCGATGCGTAGGGCAAACCGGGTGCTTGGGAATCTCATGGCGCAGCATTACGACAACAAGTATTTCAAGTCGTTGCTGGACCCGGATTCTCACTTCGACTTCTTTGACGATCCTGACTTCAACAAAGCCTCGATCTACAAAGATAGGACGAACAACCTGGAAACGAACCTCATCGGGACTTTTGCCGGTGTCAGCTTCGGAGAAGTTACGAGACTGTACCGTGAAACCGTTGCCGGAGTGGAATCCAAGGGCGCGGGAGCGGTGCACGTTATCCCGATCTACGCGAAAGAAGCAATGGGATGCGTGAACCTGGGATCGAACCCCAGCGGGAAGAAGAACTTCCAGATCTACATTCGTAACTGGAAGCAGCTCGGCCAGCCGATGCCCCATTCCGACACGATTGCCTGGCAGGGTCTGTTCGAGGGCAAGATGCTCAATTCGTGCTTCAGCGTTGGCATGATGTGCGGCGCTTCGGACGAAGTGTAAGCATAAGATAGGAATTCACTCCTGCGCCCGCTCCTTTTACTCCTTATGGGGCGGGCGTAGGGGTTGAATCTCGCCGAAAGGAGGCGAAGTATGCTGTTTTCTTTCACAAGGTATGTTGACAGGTATGGCCGGAACATAAAGCTCGTTGATAGAACACGCGGGATACCGCTGGTATGCGACACAGTGGTTCATTTCGTGAAGAATATGGGCCGCAAGGTACAAAGTGTCGCCAAAGCTGTTTTACCGCACAGGAACGCCACGGGAACGTATGTAATGCGCGATGGGAAGATGGTCAAGGTAGGTTCCAGTGCACGGGTGTTCGATATCTGGATATCAAAGCACGGGATGTTCCCGGACCAGGGTGACAGGGAACGCCACAATTTCTATGTAAACCAAGCGCAGAAGGGGTTGCTCAACGATGTTGATGACAGAAACGTGTGGGAGCCATTGAGAAAGAAGTACGGTAGGGATAAGGTCAGGGTAATGTAAAAGGCGGTCAAAATGCAATGGTCAGATACGACGAATAATACCGGGATACTCGAAGAAATACTGCGTTCGCTCAAGCAGCCTGCTGGCGGACATTGGCCTACAACGGATCTCTTGCGTCGGGCGAACATTGTTATGCGTAAGATATGCCAGGACTCCGAGTGTCTGCGCATGATAGATACCTCGAATACGAGCGTGTCGGGTACCGCTGAGTATAGCAAGCCTACGGGTTGCCAGCGTTTGGTGGGCGTGGCTTACGGGAATATCAGGATATTCGGGATACTGAAGGCCGAACTCGACATGAACGATTACCCGAGCGGTCAAGCGTGGCAGACGCTTACCGGGACGCCTGCGCGGTACATTGATAAGCCGACAAGCATTCAGATTGTTCCTTATCCGAACGATACCGGGACGACCATCCAGATGGAGTATATCGCACAGCCTACGGAACTTATCAACACGACGGATATTCCCTTCAACGCGCAGAATAATTTGTATTCTTTTCACGATCTCATTGTCGCGGGTGTCGTTTATCGTTGCCTCCTGGAAGACAAAAACCAATTTTACGCTGAATGGAAATCAATCTACGAGAAGGGTATTAAAAGCCTCAAAGAATTCGTTCGCAATATGCCTGACACGCTCATGACGATCTCCATGGACGGAAGCAGCCAAGGCAAGAACATAAGCCCGATGCCGGGCTACAGAAGGTTCTAATGCCCCTGAAAGATAACGAACAACTGCGCCTTTCGTTTGACAACTTCATGAAGGGCCATATCACGCGCATACCTCCCGAGCGTTGCCCTATCGACGCTTTCTCGAATAGCCAGAACATATCATTGAATGAGAAATTTCTTCCTATCCAGGCATTCGGACAATACAAGTACAACGCTACGACCCTGGGTGCGTACCCTGTTCGCGGTGGTATTACGTATAAAACTACATCAGGGACAAAATACTACGTGGTAGCCTGCGCAGGGTTCCTCTGGTACTCGGTTGCCGGTTCCGGTACGTTCACGAAGTATCAGGTTACACTGAACAGTGTCGCCGTCGACATGACCGTTGATGAAGATACTGACTATGAATTCGCTCAGTACAACGGAAAGTTGTATGTGGTCAACGGGAAATACCCGATCATCACGAACGATCATACTTCGGATCACCAGTATACGACAAGCCGAATGATAAAGATTACCGATACCACGCCTGTGGGCCTTACCGTGGCAGACATTCCGGCTGGTCTGAAATATATATGGGTTGATAAGGAGCGACTCTTTGGCCTGAACTCTATCGCCCAGGGTAGCGGGTTATTTTGGACGAACGCATACTTCGATTACACGACAAACGCTGAGGCTAACTTTACTCCGGTTTCTGGAGCGAACTATGACTATGTGGGGAAAGATGATGGGGAGAGCGGAGCAGGATTATTCCCGTACCAGAACTCAATGTTCGTTTTCAAGGATCGGAACGTGTATCGGTACTCGACTGACGGAGACATCACGAACTGGGGAAGCGTAAGAATTGACACGAACAGGGGATGCCCCTTCAATCGGACGATCCATACGATTGATGGATATTTATACTGGCTTTCCCTGGAAGGTATTGTGCGTTCTGATGGAACGAATGTTGACCTGATAGACGACAATATCCGGGACCGGATTCTTTCTCTTCCACAGCTTTCATCGAATTCCCGACAGTGGTCAATAGCGCAGACCGCGAATTTTGACGCAGGAACTTTCGGCGCTGACCTGATAGACACATACGATAACCAGCTTCAGCAGAAGTCGCAGAAATCTATTTTTACCGATGGCACGTTCGGGGCAAAGGTTATCACGGGGATAGACGATACGACGGCGAATATCCGGCTCATGGCGCAGGATCTTTCCGGTGATTGGGATGCGGGTACATTTTCAGATACGATCACAAGTGGGAACACCGTGGTGTTGAAACTTGTTGACGATAGATACCAAGTACCAAGACAGCAAAGAGTTGACTCCACAACGGTGGGAACACAGTTATCGGCAGGATGGGTACAGATACCTAACACAAGTCAAACAAGGTATACCGTAATTATTGATCTCGGTAGTGCGTTGGCAGTTGATGGTGTGGTTGTTTCTTCGTGGAATAGTGTCGGATATATATATTATTCTGACGACAATAATCTTTGGTATGCAGGCAATTCCGGAGCACACAGATATTGGAAAATTGTCAGTGGTGTTTATAATCTCGGACAACAGACAGGTACGATTAGCGGGATAACTTTTTATTACCACTATTTTATAACGGTTTACGATAATTACGGTTCTATTCATTATGTGGCATCGGGAACATATATTTCTCAGGCGCTTGATTACGGGTTCACTCCTGAATCATTAGGAATAATGTCTTCCATATATGCAACTCCGACGAATACCACACTTGCCTTTAGTACAAGAACGTCTGCGGACGGGGTGACATGGGACGATTGGGTAACTGTTACAGCAGGCGGTGCGATAGCCTCTACCGCACGCCAATACATTCAAGTCAGAGCTGTTTTTACAAGCAGCGACGGCCTGTATACTCCATCACTTCAGAAGATAATGCTCTCGGCACCATTTATATCGAAGATTCTGGATTACGGATTTATTCCTGCGTCTTTCGGAAACTTTTCACCTTCGGTATCAACTCCAGGAAACAGTTCCATAACGTACCTTGCCCGCAGCTCTGCCAATGCGGATATGTCGAGCCCGACAGCGTGGGTTGCAGTGACAGCGGGCGCCGCTATTCCTGCTGGCGTTACCCTGGCTCGATATTTCCAGTGGTACGCGCTTCTGAATCCTTCTACCGATGGCTTGCAAACTCCTCAGATCAATGATGTGTTTATCGCAGGACAGTGGCGTTCTGCGGTCACGGATCTCGGAGCTACCCCGGCCACATGGGGAAACTTTGATACAACGTACGTGCTGAACGCTCAGACAATTACGTGGTGGATGAGGTCCGCAACGACTTCGGGCGGCGTAGCGTCAGCGACTTTTGTCCAGCAGACTCCGGGAGCCCCGGTAACAGGCGTCACGCTGAACCAGTTTGTACAGGTAGAAATACGCCTGAATACGAGTTCCGCGGCAGCTATACCTATTATGGAGAGTTTCAAGGTTACGTGGTACACGGGTGCGAATCTTCTGAAGCCGTGCGCCTATGTTCTCAATGGCGAATACTGCCTGAACGTAACCGACGTGGGCCAGACGGCGAATAACCTCGTCTGGCGCTACAATACCACGATCAAGTATTTCTTGCCGAGAACCAATAAGCATAACAACGTATATTTCATGGACGAAGGAATACTTTTGTCTGGCACAAGCGCGTCTGATGGCTTTGTCCGAAAGAACGAGATCGGGAGCACGGACGATGGTGTGGCAATAGATTCGTGGTTTATCACGAAGAACGTAAACCAGGGCGGGCGTAATAATATCTTCAGATCGTACAAACTGATTTATAGCGCAGAGCAGAGCTGGGCGCTTTCTTACTCTACCGATAACGGAGCTACGTGGACGGATATTACGATACCGGCATCGGGTGTGACCAGAGAGCTTTCAAAAACTTTGAGCGGCATTGTTCTCGGACGCTTCATGATGGTGAAATGCCGGCAGGCTCTTGCAGACGCCCGGTGGGGTGTAGAGCTTGCAGAAATACAGTACGATCTCGGTTACGAGGCAAGCGATGATTAGACGCATGGGACATATCAAGAAACTCGACACTCCGGCTGATATCGCTCTTCTGGATAGGCAGCTTGATATTCTTTTCAACGCTGCGAATTATTCCACAAGCGCGCCTACAGGTGGTGGCGGGACATCCGGTGGTGGAAATATCTGGTCTACCTCAACTCGTCCTGCGCTTCCGTCATACGGTACGAGCGGATACAATACCGATTTCCATGCAAACGAAGAGTATACACCTTTTGGATGGCAGATACACGGTGGTCACTGGACGACAGCTACAAGGCCCACGGGTATAGCTATAGGTTCATGGGGAGTCAATGAAACCATCCCTGCCCGCGAATGGTACTTCGGGCCGGGCGCAGATGATTGGAGCCAAGGATGAAAAAAATACTTCTGCTCATTTCTCTTTTATTCGTTCCGAGTGTTGCCCTCGCGGTTGATCCTCCATGGATTGTGCGTACCGATGGTTCCGGTAACAGCACAGGATACTTGAGAGGAACATTACATCAAACTGCTCCGGGAAAGGGAATTATTCTCGCCGATGGAACAACGATATATTCTGCGTTGAGCTTTGCCACGACCGAACAAATAAGCGTTTTGCAGGACGATGTGGCAAGCATTAAGGAAAGCACGGGAACGATACTCAATTCATTGAATCAGACCATATCTGATGTTGCCACGTCTACCGCGAGCATAACGGCATCCATAGCATCGCTGCAAGCAAGCACTCCTACAGTAACGGCAGGCACGGGTATATCGGTATCAGGCAATAGTGTTATCACGAACACGATTACCGACCATTCGCAGCTTACGGGAATAGGTGTACTGCCTCATCCTGGGATTGAGTTGCATTTAAATTCACTGGAGAGCGCATTGCTTCAGTACGCGAACGTACAACAGGTCGGCCTTACCCTTTCTTCGGGGACGCTGGTGAACATAGATTCGACTACATGGTCGCCGGGAATAGGCATGATCGCCGCCACAAATCCTATTACACAGGACAGCGTGGCAGATTGGAATGCGGGTGTTTTGTACAACGCCGACACAACTACTCTCAGTGGAAGCGTTTCGATGATAGACGGGCAAATTATTCAGTATCCTGTCTCCACGCTCAGTTATGGCGTGTGGGGAGATCTCTCTTCGGTGTCTCGGAGAGAATCCTTCATACCTCCTATCAGTTCTACCATGTCGGTTTTGAATATGTACAGGTTCCCTCTCGTGGCCTCTGGAGCTTTGAAAATATCCATCACAGATAAAGACATGAACATTCTCGTCTCTTCAAATGTTTCATGCGCGAACCCGACGTATGATGCTATCAATATACAGCTCAACACTTATCTGGCGGCAAATGACACATACTATATTCTGATCGAGACGAACACGGTGGGAGGAGGTCAGTATTTCACGCGACATGGATGGAACAATGGTACGCCACCCGGCGGGAATGGCCTTGAAAAATTAGTTAGCGGAACATGGCAACCATTAACATATGGACCGGCAGGTAGCGCAACGCAATATTTACTTTTCAAGATATATCCCGATACGGCGTCGGTTGTCAACTTTACTTCGGTGCAGAGCCAGGTATTGAATGCGGGGCCTACGTGGGATGAGTGGAACATATTCTCTGCCGACGTAACTCTGCCTACCGGGTCTACCGCAAACTATTATGCGGTGACGGCGACGAGTACGTTTAATTTGACGACAAACTCGTCTTTCCCCCTTGTCAATGGAGAGAAGATCACCTCGCCGGTTGGCCCCTACATGATTATATTTTCGTCTCTATCGAGAACCGATTCGTCGGTCAAGGCGATACTGAATAGTGAGTCTGTATCGTTTATTGAAAGTGCTCACTATTCATGCGTTTTGTCTTCCATGCAGGCTACCGCGTTGAGTCATTGGGGACGAGCGGTACTGACAGACTATCAGCCCACAGGTTCATCCATAACGTACCGTATTCAGCTATCATCTTCCGGTGATAATTGGTCTACGCTCGATTTCATTGATATTCGCAACGCAGAGCTTTTATCTTACGCCAGCGCCTACATAAATACGCAGATTGATTTTTATAGAACAGTTGGGACTGCTTCCCCGCGTGTTGATAGTTTTTATTATCTGGTAAACGCTGGAGATCCGCTCTACACCGGCGATCTGATGTCTGCCAGTACGCAACAGGTGACCGCTCCGAAGGATTTCACCTCCGTATCGCCGAGCACGTTTACCGCGCTGAACGTGGGGACGCTGAACGTAACGGGAGCGAGCACGTTCACGCAGGGGGTTACTTACAATGACGGTACTACGCAGACTACGGCATATGAGCAAACATCTTCAATTTGTACAAATATAGCGTCATTTAACACTAGTTCGACAGGTTGGGTCATGGTAGCAGGATCAAGCTCAACAATAACAACGGGTGGTAATACTCGAATACTGTATGGAGTTTTGAACAGCGGCTATAATAATTCAGTTTCAGCGCAAGACAATTTTTTTGACATAAGATTGGATGGGGCGAGTCTTGGCGGCTCAAATGGACTATTGTATATAGATAGCGCGGGAAATTCATTGGTTCAAAATTTCACATTTAGTGGAATGACTATTGATCCAGTTTCTTCCGGAACACATATATTAAGCCTATGGGTTAAAACGTCTGGTGGAACTTTATTTATGCCAGCAGGTAACACGGCATTGTATTTGTATTTGTGTGAGGTTAGATAAGAAAACGAAAAGATAGCAAAGACTAATTAATATACTAATTTAAGGGAGCAGGAGGAAAATCATGGCTATTGATCCAGTAACACTATCGTTGATAGGAGCAGGAATCGGAGGCATAGGCTCGTATTGGGGAGGTCAGGGAAATAAACAAGCTGCCGAAGAACAGGCTGCGCTTTCCAGAGAATCGCTTGCATACAAGAAATGGAAGGACGAGCAGGACCGCAAAGATCTGCTTGCTTCCAAAGAGTCCGCGAGAGGTGTCCTCGGTGGCATGGACGTTTCAGGTTACGGTGGCAACCTGAACTATGTAAACCCGTACCAGAGCGCGGTAGACACCTCACTGAACGCATTTCTGAGCGGAAAACTCACTGATGCTGAGGTTACACAGCAGGGGAAGGATATCGCCACTGCGGGGCAGACAATCAACGCTGGTGCCGCTACTATGGGGCTTCCTGCGGGAGCACGTGCCGGGCTCCTGGGCCAGAGTACCTCTGATATCACCGGCAATTACGCGAATATCGCAAGTGGCAGGATTGGTACAGGAATCGGGCTTGCTACGAGCGCAGCGGGTACTGGCGCGAACATAGCGAACATGAACTATAGCGCGGGTCTTCAGAAGTTTCTTGCCGAACAGCAAGCGAAGAATCAGCAGGCTCAGTTACTTGCCTCTTATAGTTAAAATGGAAGGAGAACATTATGCCCGGATACGCAGAAAATGTAGGACTCGCAGCTTTCTTTGAGAACCTGGGGAAGAACGTGTTTGCCATCAGCCAGGCTGAGAAGCTGAAACAGGATGAGATCAATAAACTCGCTGCTGAGCGCACTGCAAGAGCCATAGATTCAGGACGGTTAATGTACCAGCCGCAGGCCCCGGTGAGCGCACCGCTATCTCTTACAGGTGATACCACGATGTCGGGAGGTATTGGTGACTTCTTTGCGAAACAGGCATCCCCTGAATCGGTTGCACCGGCAACGCCGCAGATACCGAAAGCTACGCCTCTTTCGCTTACTCAGCAGATGGCGCGGAGCAATGAGCTAAAACTTGCGGCACAAAGACCTTCACAGGAGCAGGAAAACGAGATTCTATCAGCAGTGAGGCAGGGAAAACCTATTCCGGGCAGATATACGACTGTTCAGCAGGAGTTGCCCGCGGGTACTCCTTCAGAGACTACTATTGATTCCGAAGGTAAGATGACGAGAAAATGGAACACTCTCGGAGAAAAGAAAGCCGCTGATCTTGCAAACTATAAGGAACAGTATTTGAAATATCAGAAGCTGGCTGTAGGGGCGAAATCAAATGATAATTCGTTCAAAGCACTCGCAACATTACAGAAACAGGCGTATCAGCGTATAATAACCAGCTTCAGTGAGACAGAGAGAGCATCCGCACAAGCAGATTACGAAACATATACCTCAATGCTCGAAGAACTCGCGCCGATCGGTCCCCGGCAGCAAGCCAAGCCTGTCAAGAAGGATAGCCTCGGATTAGGAATATAAAATGGTAACGTACCTCGAATTCTCCGCGAAGATCAAAGAGAAATATCCCGAATACAAGGATGTTGACGATAAGATTCTTGCAGAGAAGATCGTTGCCAAATATCCTGAATACAAAGACCGCGTAGAATTTGAAGCTGCTACTCCTGCGCCGGAACCTGTTACACAGCCTGCCGTTTCTGCCGCAGTAGAACCGTTCAAGAAAGTCGCATCCGTAGCGCAGAAGATACTCTCTCCGAAGACCGCAGATGCTCTATCCTCAGTAGCTATCGGAATACCCGCAAGCGAAGCCGCAAAGAACGTGAAAGAGGTCATTGATAACCCGGTAGATACGATTGCTGCGCGCCTGATGGCGAAGAAAGACCCCCGTGAGCTGGCCGAGAGCTTTGCAATCGGTGGAGCGTTCGCACGTAAACCGAAATTCAATGCTCCAAAGATAGCCATGCCTGAGCCTATTGTAGGCCCGCGAGTACCAGGCGAAGCGCCCGCAGGGATGCCGGGAACCGCTGTAAAGCCCGTGGAACCCCTGAAACCGGCTATTCCAGAGCCTATTCCTGCCTCCCCCACACCATTGACCCCTGAAGCCGCCCAGCAGCCTGTATTGACGCCTGAACAGAAGCTCATAGGCGCTCTCAAGGAAGCAGGGGACATTCGGAACCAGCAGGAGCAGATATACACCCGTGAGCGCGGGCAGAGGATGGCAGAGGCCCGGAAGGTACCTTTGGAGAGCGAAGCCGGATACTACGGCCGTCTCTCAAAGTTCAAGGGGGAAATGACGAAGGTTCAGTACGAATCTATCCGGGGAAAGGTAAGCCAGGAAGATATCAACAGCCTTTTCAAGAAGATAGGCGACAGCTCTCTGAACGAGTTCGATCAGTTAAGCGCAAGCCGTGGCCTGGCAAAGATGTTCGGTGAGTTCGGCGGTCAAGTACCCGTTGAGAGCGAGTTGAAACTTCTGAACAATGTTTTTGGGAAAGAGCTGACAGACACGCTTTTGCAACATCGCAGCACGTTCCAAAAGTTCAGTGATGCCGGGCTTCAGATAGCGAACGTACCGCGGGCGCTGATGGCATCGTTCGACTTTTCGGCACCGCTACGGCAAGGTGTATTTTTTATCGGTAGACCGAAACAGTTCCTTCCGTCATTTGCGAAACAGTTCAAGGCTTTTGCAAGTGAGGACGGGTACAGGGCTATCAACGAAGATATTTCACGGAAGCCGACGTATGACCTTATGCAGCAGTCAAAGCTCGCGCTGACAGATATGGAAGCTGGTATGTCTGCCCGCGAAGAAAAGTTCATGTCGAGCTGGGCCGAGAAGATACCTCTCCTGGGCCGTGGCGTCCGGGCTTCAGGGCGCGCATACTCAGGGTTCCTGAACAAGCTGAGAGCTGACGTATTCGAGGACCTGGTGACGAAAGCTGAGATCATGGGACGCGATCCGCGCAACGATGCACAGCTTGTCAAAGAGATAGCAAACTTCGTGAATGCCGGTACGGGTAGAGGTAATCTTACTGGCTCTTTTGAGAGAGCGGCTCCCTTGCTCAACGCAGCGATATTCTCTCCGCGCCTTGTGGCGTCACGCCTGACTCTTTTGAATCCTGGATACTATATCAAGGCTGACCCGTTCGTTCGCAAGGAAGCGCTCAAGTCGCTCCTGGCGTTCTCTTCGGTGATAGGTACGACTATCGGGCTCGGGAAGCTCGCGGGAGCTGATATTGTGGGAGATCCGCGAAGCGCAGACTTCGGAAAAATTAAGGTGGGGAATACTCGGCTTGACATGATGGGTGGATTTCAGCAATACGTCAAACTCGCTTCTCAGCTCATAAGCGGTAAGATGATAAGCACGACGCTACCGGGCAAGCAGATAGTTCTCGGTGAGGGATTCAGGCCACTGACACGTCTTGATTTGGTAACCAGGTTCTTTGAATCGAAAGAATCTCCGATCATGTCGTTTGCTACCGGCCTTGCGCGTGGTACGACTTCGATAGGCGAAGATTTCACCGTATGGAAAGAAGTACGCGACAGGTTCGTACCCATGGTGATAGCCGATGCCGTGGAGATCGCCAAAGATAACCCGAAACTCTTGCCCCTGAGCGCACTGGGTGCGTTCGGCGTGGGCTTGCAGACCTATTCCAACGAGGATATGAGCAAGGAGCCTATCAAGACGCTGAGAGCACATTTCCTTGCAGGTAAACCCGGAGCCAGAGAAGAGATTATCAAGGCTGTACAGGATGGCCTTATATCGAACAAGCAGGGCAGGAACATCATGTCCCCGAACAATGACACCTACCTGAAGCGTTCGGCTCAGACTATGCCGCTGAAGGACCTGGCTGACGTTATCGCTGCCGCGAAGCCTGGAGACAAAAGACAACTCGCCGCGATATTCCTGTCCCGGTACGCGACCGCGAGGAAACGGGTGAAAGATATGAAAGCAAAGGTCGCGCTCGAACAGCTTACGCCAGCGCTCGAAAATGCGAGAAGTATTTACGAGGGAAATTAATTAATCTCCGTAAATTAATTTTCCATAATCCGAATTTATTATTCTTTGTTTTGATTTGTATTCTGATGCCATCTGAGCTGAAGGAAATGTTAAAACTTTGACCCCGTAAGAACATTGCCCGCCACACGAAGTATCATACAATGCTTTCTCGGGACTATTCGCTGATCCAGATAAGGCTTCCGTTCCAAAAACAACTTTATTAACGACTAAAAGATAATAATGACTCATAATAGACGATGCATAAGGTAAACTCATCGCAGCAGAATTATTTGGAAAAATCAAATATACTAAAACTACTTGGTTTGCTCCACCCGTAAATGCTGGTATTGAAACAGCATGCGGATTAGCGGAAGGAGTGCCAGTATAATTTGCAATAGTAGGAACACTTGATGTACCTGAATCTCCCTTCTCTCCTTTGGAACCCTTGAGCTGGTCACATCCACAGAACAAAACAGAACAGAATAGAACAACTGCGAGAATCTTGCACATAACTACCTCCCTTTCACAATCACTGTCACCCAACAAAAAGAAAGAAGCAAAGAAAAAACTACATCTATATGCCCCGTCGAACGGGTCAGCATATCGGCTGGCTTCGCCATGACGCCGATCTGCAAGCCAACTCTGTAAGTCTTTTAAGTCAAAGTCAACGGCAGCATATAAGAACCACAGAAACTACTGGTATAGAGTCTTTATTATATAATACACCTATGCGCGCGTGTACGTGCGTGTGCGCGTACGGTAAACACTCATTTTATGGTACGCGGGCGCGCGCAGGGGTAGATTGAGTATATATTTCGCGGCTGAAAATGTCAAGGCTCATAGAACCAGTTAATGTCCTGTTTTACAAGTTTCGATATTTTCCAAAGTTGCAAGGCGCTCGGATCTATTTTCCCGGTCTCCCAGCGGCATATAGTCACGTTGCTTGTTTTCATTTTTCTGCCGAACTCAATTTGGCTGATCCCGAGCTTTCTCCGGGCCGCGTGAATCCTCATTCCAAGGATAAAGCGCAATCTGTCTTCCATGGGTACTACGGGCATTTTGTTTTCTTCCTGCTCAATATTTTCCATTTAATTCACCACCTTTAAAAAATAATTTATCATGCAATATTTTATTTAATGATATTTTCCGTCGATATATTTCTCAATTTATTTTTGTTGAATTATTTTTCAAATAGGTATTGACATAATTTCCTGTTTGTGGTAAAATTAAAACGGCAAAGAAAAGTTTTCATTTTTTTTAAGGTCTAAGTTCCGATAAGCTATGTTATGCTGAATTTTCAATAAGTTTTGATATTTTCCGACGGAGAAAATACTTAACTTAGGGAAAATCGGAATCCAGCCTTAGAAGATACCCGAAAACTATCATTCTAAAGGCTGGCAAAAAATGTATTGTGCGAAATCCCCCAAACATTTCATCACGATATCAGAAAGCGGTATGGTTTTGCTTTCCTCGCACGATACATTTCCCAGCCGCTTTCTTTTTTTTAATGGAGATCAAGGCTGCCTGACCCTGGGCAGGCGCCTTGACTCCGCTTTTTTATTTGTATCCGTCCCTCGCCGTATAGCCTCCTTTTTCAACGATCACAGAACAACTCTTCCAGTTTTCTTCTCATATATCCGTTTTGGGCGTATAAAAGCTATTACAACGCACTTATGGAAAAGTTGTGGAAGAAAATTGAACTTTCTGTGAATTCGTAAAAAAAGGTGGTGAGGTCCATGTGGTGTCATAACGG
>Ga0172381_10003006_pt1 | contig 18183 bp, 37 predicted proteins | sample Leawel6488metaG_FD_119754 | JGI IMG/M metagenome (GOLD analysis project Ga0172381, IMG submission 119754) | Leachate microbial communities from a municipal landfill in Southern Ontario, Canada - Leachate well 64-88 metaG | ecosystem: Engineered > Solid waste > Landfill > Unclassified | place... | reverse complement strand
TCCTTGAGTCTGTCTTACTTCTGGATTGTATTTAAAGTAAAAATGATATCCTTTTTCTGATTCAACTACATAAGTATTAAAAAATTCTAAGGGCACTTTTGTAATGTCCTTAGTATCTAAATCTACACAAGTTATGCCGGAAATTTTGCCGGTTGCAACGCCACACTGGTCGAATTGAGCCCACTCCCAATCAATTTGTTCTTCTGTTATTTTTTGGGTTTGGAATTTTTTCCATGATTCTTTGCCGTCTATAATTGGAAACCGGACCTTTTTTTTGATAGTTCCGTTTTCGTCCACGGCAGTCAAGAGAACCGGGAATATTGACCATCCTTTTTTGATGCTAGAGATAATCTGTTCCTTGTCTACTTTATTCATATTATTACGATTGCCCTTCCTTTTAAAAAATAAAACCCCTATTTTTGGAGTGGAGGCTCAAACGGCTACGACACCGTCGGAGGCCCATTACTGGATTCCTCCACTCCACCCCAAAAGCAGGGGTCTAAGTCTTATCATAGAGGTTTTGAGCGACCTTCTTTTTCATATTTGTTAAATGTTATATCCCTTATAATATGCTCTTATTAACGTTAAGTCAAGTCGGTGGGAGCTGCGGATAACTTTTCAATTTTACGAGGGAAAATGACAAAACAACCCCCATTTTTACTGGGGGCTTGTTTCTACTTTTGATTTACTGCTGAATTGGGGTTTTGGAACATGTTTACAACCTCTGCTTTCAATGATTGAAGATTAGAAATAAACAATTTTGGTTCTATCAATAACATCGATTGATTGTATCTGCTGCGTGCTTCACGAAGATCTGGAGTTTCCTCAAATTTGAAGTATCCAATTGGTTTTGGTTTTATACCTTCAACTTGATAATCTATTCCGAGCAATGGGAAGTGCAATGTTACTAAGGTTGATGCTAAATACAAATCCCTAGTTGAAAATTCCGGTGCTGATTCCATATTTTTATTTAATTTAATTTTATTATTTTAATTTAACTATACAATAGTCCCAAGGTGATGGGGGGGCTTGACAAAGCGGTAGGCACTGGAGTATACTGAATATATAATAGTAAATAAGGTCTGTTAATGAGAGGGCGGAGGTAATATCCGGGAATAACTCCATTGTAGGTACAAATCCTACCTTCCCGACCATCGGGAAGTGGCGCAATTGCTGACGCACCCTCATTAATAAATCTTAAACTTAAAAACTATGGAAAAAGAAACAATAATAAAAATGTATACTGCTTTAAAAAAAATCTCTCAATATGACAGTCCAGCAATATTGCAAAAAACCTCTCAGGATAATTATGGACTGAATTATGATGAAGCGATAGAAATGGCATATGAAGACATAATTTATGAAGCTAAATAAGCTCTGAAGGGAATTAAGGAAACAGATTTAACAAATTAAAAAAAATAATATGAAAAATAAAACAAAAATAGTCAAAAAATGTGAATCTCCGGATATAGAAAGATTAATTTTAGATCCTCCTTATATTATATTTGGAAGTCCTAGCATTCCAGAGAGCCAAAGTATGATAATGAAGGTAGGAGGACTTAGAAAAATATTAGATGAATTTGATTTGAGAGATGACGACTCCTTAAGGATTGAATGGTTTGCTGGGGATAGGGCAACAGAATATTCTTTTTTAAAAAAGCCACTTCAAAAATAATATGAAAAAAAATATATTTTTAACAATTAAAAATTATAAAGAGCCTTTATTAAAAATACCAAAAAGAGAAGGTCATGGTTATTATGGCACGATAATGTGTTCAATTGATAATCAATATATCCAATGTCATATCTGCGGCAAACTGTTTAGCAGTTTAAGTGGACACATAAGAGGTAAACATAAAATGAATGTTAAAGAATATAAAAATATATACAAATTAGCCAAGATGACAGCATTAGTTTCAGAGAAAGAAAGATATAGGCTAAAACAAACTTTTATAAATTATCTTAAGAGTTTGACACCAGAACAAAAAGAAGAGTTTAAACAAAAAGCAATAGAAAAATGGAAAGAGTGGAAAAATAGAAAAATGGATAAAAGATTTCAACCAAAAATAACTCTAGAAACCAAAAATAAAAGAGGAACTTGCCCTGACCAATTGTTGCAAAAAATAAAAGACGTGGCTAAAAAAATAGGTAAAACTCCAACGCTCCATGAATTTGTAGGAGAATGCAGAAGCCAGAGATTTAAACATTTAATATTTAAGACATTTGGTTCATGGAAGAATGCTATTGAAATGTGTAAAATGTCTATCAATAAAAAAAGAAAAGGTATTAGACATAAATATAATAACGATGAATTGCTTGAATATTTAAAAATTTATACAGAAGAAAATAACAAAATTCCTACTGCTACAGATTGTAGAAGAGGGTTAATACCAGATTATTATGTTTATATTAGACATTTTGGTTCATTTGGAAGAGCAAGGGAATTAGCACAATTAAATGAAATATTAAAATAAAAACATGGAAAAAGAAGTAATATTAAAAAACATAAACAGCTCTATAGAAGAACTTAAAAGATGGAGGATAAACCGTGATAAATGTAATATTAGAAGGGCGACAGAGGCTGGGCAGTCTCGTCCGCTGACAAGTGATACATTAACGAGAGCCATATATGCCTTGGAGGGATGCAAAATGTTAATGAATGAAGAAAGCGAAAAAAGTCAATATGCAATTAATTACTTGGCATCATTAAAGGTCATGAAAAGTAAATTGATACCAGAAGGAGAGATATGGGTCAGCGAAAAGGATTTCGAAAATACTAATAAAAAATAAAAAGTTTATGTTTATTTGTAAAGAATGCCTAGAGGAAAATTATGAAAATGAGTTTATGCCTTGGGTTCCAAGTTATGGACCATGTGAGATATGCAAAAAAGTAGATACTTGCGAGGATATTCCATCAAAATTCTTAATTTCTAAAAAAAAATAAAAAATATGGATACAGTATTTTGCCCTTATTGCGATAAGGAGGTAGAGATTAATCATGATGATGGGTTCGGATATAAGGATGATGAATTTTTAGAAATGGAATGCGACCATTGTGATAAAAAATTTATGATGCATGTGAGTATGTCATTTGACTATGAGGGAAGCAAGGCCGATTGTTTAAATGGCGGAGAGCACGACTGGGAGCAGATTCATGGTTGGCCAAAAGAACATTTTATAGGTCGACAAAAATGTAGTATGTGTGACAAAGAAAGAAAAATATGAAAATTATATTACATTTATGTGCTGATACAGGTTCTGATAGTCAGCCATATAGAGAAAATGGATATAAAGTTATTTGTATCGGAAAAGACATAGGCGTAGAAAATTATCATCCATCTAAAGATGTTTATGGAATTATCGCAAACCCAGTATGTTTAGAGTTTTCAACAGCTAGAAGTGATGGTAAAGCAAGGAACCCAGAAGAAGGAATGTTTCTAGTAAGAGAATGCCAAAGAATAATAAGTGAATGCAACCCTACCTTCTGGGTAATAGAAAATCCTGCAACTGGAGATTTAAAAAAGTATTTAGGAAAACCACAATTTACTTATCAGCCTTGGGAATTTGGTAGTCCTTGGACAAAGAAAACTGCTTTATGGGGAAAGTTTAATATACCAGTAAAGAAATACACAAAATGGGAAGATGTAGAAAAAATACCAGAATTATATACAAGACCAGGTAGAGGAAAACCATCACTTGCCTTTATGCACAAAAGTCATAAGAAGTTTATAAGAGAATTTGACTGCTTTAAAAATGTTGATAGTGATATGGAGTTTAGGTCATTATGTAGTCAGAACTTTGCTAAAGAATTTTTTAAAGTAAATCAATAGTTAACCCACAAAACTCCAAGAATAATATAATTAATAAAAAATAAACTTATGCAAGGAGAACATAGTCACTACGAAAAATATATTACAAGGATTGTTACTAGAATAGACAAAAACGATTGTCAAAGAGAATACATCCAATTCATTTGCGAAATGGACGGAATAATCTTTGATGAAAAAGAAATTATTAATAAAAAATAAAAATATGTCAGGAAAAAATTTAAAAGTAGAAGATCAATTATCAAAGTCACAAAAAAGAAAAGCGTGGGCTAGGGGCGTTATAGAAAAAAAGGCCGAAGAAAAAAAACATAGGCACAGATATGAAGTTTTATATTGCGATTGCCCTAATTGTGGACAACAAGAACACTTCATTTGCGAGTGCGGTAAAGAAAAAGATTAATAAAAAATAAAATGGAATTAAAAAATCAAGTAGTAAGTCTTGAGCTTGCTAAAAAATTAAAGGAGTTGGGAGTGGAACAAGAGATTGTTGATGGTAGCTTTTATTTTGCAGGTGAGAAGATATTAAGATTGTTTTGTTGGAGTGGAGAAGGAGAAGATAAGCCATACGGAGATTATGTTAAAGCTCACAATGTTGCAGAATTGGGGGAGATGTTGCAAACATTTCACAATGATTTAGACGGTTCAATTAGAAATTGGGAATTAGGAACAGTAAAGTTTGGAGATGCGCACTGGGTTGCTTGGATAAATCACCCAAAAACAAGAAAGATAGAACAAATTGAAGTCGACACCGAAGCAGACGCAAGAGCTAAAATATTAATTTATTTAATAGAAAATAATCTTATCCAGCCCAATAAGCTGGTAGGGATAAAATAAAATGGAAGATGAAGAAATAAAAAAATATTTATATGGGGACAGTGATTATCTCCAAAGTTTCACTAAAATAAATGGTAAAAAAGTAAAGGATATTGTAGGTTATATTTCAAATGAATTTGATGAAGCTACGTTTAAGATATGTAGAATTATTTTTGAAGATAATAGTGAACAAGGAGTAGAAGGAGAACACGATTTTCCATACATTGTTGATTATGACGATAAAACTGTTGAATTAATGGAAGAGATATATAAAGCGGAAAATCCAGAAGAATCAGAAGAAGATGAATAATAACTTAACCCTTAGGGGAAATAATATAAAATAAATTAAAGAAGATTATGGAAATTAAACTAATGAAATGCGGGTGTAGTGGATTTGCTACTCATCAAAGAGAACACGATGGATTACCGAAAGACCACCCTTGTTGCATAACTCACGACTGTTGCGAAGTTGTTGAAACTCCTAATCTTACAGGAAGACGTGCCAGATGTTCATATTACGGAAAACCAGTTAAAGGTGGTAGTTATAATTCAAATTGTTGCGGAAAATGTGTTGTTGGAGATGTTTGCAAATGCGAAGAAGATTCAAGTCATAATTTATGGTTTTTTAAGTATAAACCAGATAAAGAATTTGATGAATACTATTGTGCTTGCCACGGGGCAGACTAAATCCCCCTCTAAATATAAAATTTAAGGAAGTATATAATGAATTATGAAAAAAGAAACTCTAAAAGATTGGATTAAGAATTGGACAATTAAAGATATTGTTAGTAATGTTTTTTCTCAAGGAATGATGTTTCAAGCAACGGAAAAGATGACCGATGAAGATGTTGATAAATACAAGCGAATAATTGTGAGAGAAATAAAAAGTAGAATTAAATAAAACTAAGATGTGTGAAATATTTAATTATTTATTTAAAAGTTTAAATGATTTATTAATTTTTCTGATAGAGTTGGGAACGAATATTTTAGACAGTGTTATTTTTCTAAAAATAATTTAAAATAAAACTAAGATGAACAAAAAAGGAAATGCACCACTTTGGTTAAGTCTAACATCAGCAATATCCGTTTGGTTAGTTGGTGTTATCTTATTAATAATAGCTAATATAACTCATAATATATTTTTAGTTGTTCCATCAGCACTTATTGTTGGAGCTTTTACAAATATAGCAATAAAGATCTTTATATTAGGATTAAAATTTGGATTTAAGAAAACCCCAAATGATATAGATTAAGAAGAATAAATTAAAAAATAAAATTATGGGAACAAGAAATTTAACAATCGTAAAATTAGATAATAAAACAAGGGTTGCACAATATGGACAATGGGATGGCTACCCAACTGGGCAGGGACAAACTATCGCTGACTTTTTTAAAAATGTAGATTTAAGAAAATTTAAAGAGGCAGTTAAAAAACTAAAATCGTGGAAAAAAGAAGATATAAAAAAGGCGTATGCAAGTCTAGGAATTACTGGAGAATGGCTTAATTCCGAACAAGCGCAACAAGTACACAATAAATATCCAGAATTTAACAGAGATCATGGCGCCGGAATATTAGAATTAATTTATAATGGGACTGTAAAAAAGGTGGTTTTAGACGAAGATTTCAAAAATGATGGGACTTTCTGCGAGTATTATTATACAATTGACCTAGACAAAGAAACAATATCTGTAAATGATGGTAAAAATTATACATTTGAACAATGGACCAGGAAAGGATTAATGCATAAATTAGAAAAGGAATAAATGTCTCAGACGAGGCAATACCTTTTTCTAAATAAAATTATGGGATATCAAGTTTATAGCATAGGACATCATAGGTTCGGAGGTTATGGAGTTCCGGCAATTTGTGAACACCCAGACTGTAATGAAAAAATAGACAGAGGGATACCATATGCCTGTGGGGGAGAGCCATTTTCAGAAAGAGGGTGTGATAGATATTTTTGCAGTAAGCATAGAGAATATGAAGCCTTTGATGAAAATGGAGAAAAGTGTAGCCATGAAGAAGATTGTGATTGTGAAGCCGTAGAATTGTGTGAGAGATGTGCAAGGGGTGAAGAGCCATTCCCTTATAAGCCAGAAGACCCAGAATGGGTAGAACATCTTTTAACTGATGAAAGCTGGCAAGAATGGCGTGACGAAAATCCTGAGGAAGTAAAAGAATTACAAAAATTAATTAAAAAAAACAAAAATGAAAATAAAAGTTAAAATATTTTTTAATTTCTCTTATTCAGATCTAGAAAAAGAGATAAATGAATTTTTAAAGTCTAGAATTGATTCAGTTGAGATAGTCGATATTAAGTATTGTGCAGCTGAAGTAAGTGAGAGATTGGTTACTCGTCATAGTGCTATGATAATATACAAATATCAATAATGGAAAATATATTTAGAACAACAAAATGTTTTGGAGTGGACGGTCAAGCAAAATGTAAAGGCGGGTTTCCCAAAGGGTTTGTAAAATGGTTAAAAGAAATGGGCTGGTGGGGGAAAAAAAGAGTTTATCTTTGTTCTGGTGCTATAAATGATGAAAGTGCTATTACAGTAGATATTAGGCCCGAGGTGAATCCCACTCTAGTCGAAGATGCTAGAAAGACATCAATCAAAAGCGATAGTTGCGATTTAGTGATCATAGACCCTCCATATACAAAAGAATTATCTAAGGAATTGTACGGAACAGAAAAATATTATGGTGGTATAAATGCTTTTGCAAATGAAGCATCAAGAATTTGTCAGCCAGGTGGAAAAATAATCACGCTTTCGTATGAAATCCCCAAGAGAGTCAAAGATAGTGAATTTATTGCTGTTTGTGGAATTTACACTATTCCATTCACAGGTTATATGAGATGTCTAACAGTTTCAGTTAAAAAATAAAGGTCGAGATTAAGAAGAATATTAAAGATATGTATAACGAAAATTTTCAAGTTCCAAGGAAGAAATGTTTTGGGAAACAGTGCTATAGCAAGAAACTAGCTGAGACATTGAGAAATGAAAAATGGGAAGAAGAAAGCACAGAGCTGAGAATTTATCAATGTCCTATTTGCAACTCATGGCACTTAACCCACTTAATGTGGGAACCTAAAAAAAAGAAGAAAAGAAAAATAAAAAGACTATGGAGATAATAAAAGTAAATATAAGAAAGCCTCTGTATGGCAATTTTTGCTATATAAATGCAAAAATAGTCAACAGTGCGATAAGAAAAGGTGCATTACTTGAAATAACTGTTCCCAATGGTACAGCCCAAGTAAATCCACAAAAGTGGAAAGACACCGGGAAGGTTATGAGTAAGGTTTTTAAATTTGTAGATAATCCCATGATTTTATATGGCAATCATGTGCCTGTTCCACTGCCGTTGTCGAACATACAGGGGAAAATAGAGGAAAATACAAATCTAAATCAATTAACATTATTTTAAAAAATATGGAAGAAAAAGAAAAAAGAAAATTAGTTACAATTAGAAAAATAGATAATCTCGTACCTATTGAAGGTGCGGATTTTATAGAATTAGCCAAAATCGACGGCTGGCAATGTGTGGTTAAAAAGGGAGATTTTAAAGTTGGTGATTTTTGCCTGTATTTCGAGGTGGACTCACTGCTCCCGGACATAGAAAAATATGCTTTTCTTAAAAAAGGAAGTACTCTGAAGAGAGTAACAATAGATGGAGAAGTTAAAGTTGGAATACGCTTAAAGACCGTAAAACTTCGTGGAACCTTAAGCCAAGGACTGGCGCTCCCATTGGATTCAGGTTTTGATACCTATCCAGACATAGAAGTGGGAACTGACGTAACGGAAATGCTTGGAGTTGTGAAATACGAAAAACCAATCCCCGCTGAACTAGCTGGGATAGCAAAAGGATTTTTCCCAAGTTTTATCCCGAAGACAGATGAAGAGAGGATCCAAAATATGTCTAAAGTTTTGAACAGATATTATGTCACAGAAAAATTAGACGGTTCATCTGTAACGTATTTTAAAAAAGATGGAGTGTTTGGAGTTTGTAGTAGGAACCTGGAACTGACAGAAACGGAGGGTAATACCTTTTGGAAAATTGCTAGAGAATTAGATTTAGAAAATAAAATACCTGATGGGTTTGCGTTGCAAGGAGAATTGATAGGGAGTGGCGTCCAAAATAATCCATATAGATTAACCGGCAATAAAGTTTATTTTTTCAATGTTTATAAAATTGAATGGAAGAGATATCTCGATTTTAATGATTTCCAAAATTTTATAAAAGGACATGGATTGGAAACTGTACCTATCGTCAATGATAATTATGCTCTTCCTGAAACAGTCGAAGAAGTATTATTCTATGCTGATGGGAAAAGCGCTCTTTGCCCGGAGGTTGATCGTGAAGGAATTGTAATAAGGTCTAAGGATGAAAAAGAGATGGATGGAAGACGTGTTTCCTTCAAAGCGATTTCCAATAAATATTTAATGGAAGAAAAAGATGAATAAAATAATAAAAACTATTTTATACTTTTTACCGATAGTACTTCTGTGGTTTTTCTGGGCAATTGGAGTTTTTGGTAGATGGGATATATTATCCTTAATCGGATGGATTATATCTGCTATCTGGGCTCTAATCAATGGAATATTCGTTAAAAAATATATGTAAGAGCTTGACAAAAGGAAAGTATAGGAATATACTTAAGATGTAGTCCAATTAGAGCACCTAGCTTCTTGCTAGGTGGGACTATATCCTCTCAACGAGGTGGCCGTGGTATCAGTAGCCGGGATTTTCCCGGCCTCTCTCAGTAAATACTTAATTCCGCAAACATTGATGTTACTTATTGAGAGAGGCCTAGAAGGTCATAATAATACAATTAATCTCAAAAACTATGAACAATCTACAAAAAATACTTCTAGCCGAACAGGGAGAAAGGTTGAATGTCCTTGGAAAAATAAAATTAGTAATTAAGAAAAAAAAGATATATCAAAACAATAATTTACGCATAGATATATCTCCATAAGAAAAATGAAGATTAGAGCAGAAGTTGTCAAAGAAGCTTATATAAAATTAGGCTCAAAATTGACGGTTAAAGAGTCTGATATTATAACACGTTATTATGGGATCACTCCCAATGTAAGGCACACATTAGCAGAACTTGGAGCAATTCATGGGGTTACCAGAGAACGTATCAGACAAATAAAAGTTGAAGCATTAAAAAAGCTTAGAGTAAAGTAAAAAAGATATTAGTAGGCTATATTCTTGGGCGGGCGGAAGCCCTTGTATCCGTCAGCTATAGCAGAATCAGTCGGACGATCTTCCAAGAGTTTAACAAACTTATCGTTCTATCGAGGAGCAAACCTTAACTAAAATCCTTGCACAAATTGACTGGGATAAAAGTGTCAAACGGACGGCCCAAGAGCATAGCCTGCTAATGTTAAAAATAAATATTAAATTAAATAAATATGAGTGAATCAAATAGTGGAGGAATAGGATTTACAGGTGCGTTAACGTTAATCTTTATAATTCTAAAATTAGTGCATGTGATTGACTGGTCTTGGTGGTGGGTGATTTCTCCAATTTGGTTAAGCTTGGTTTTAGTGGGAATATTAATAATAATAGGAGCTATAATAGCTAGCTTAAATTAAAATAAAATGGACATAAATTTGACGCCTGTATTAAGGCAAAGAATGGGATCATATCCTAGAACAAGAGGTCGTTATAATAGCTCTGAATTATACTTTATAAATAACGGTTCTACTACTCCAGAACAATGGATGAATCCTAAAGAAAAAGATATGAAACAAATTCTACTTATGTGGGGCGGGACGGGAATGCATAATCAAATACAAGCACTTCTCGGGCAGTATAACTGTGAAAAAAAAGTTGAATTTGTCTACAAAGATATAGTATTAGTTGCAAAAGCTGACTGTTTGCCCCCTGATCGACTTGATGAAGTGTGGGAACTCAAAACGTCTGATAAAAAAATGAATAAGTCCAAGCCTTGGCAGGATCACCAAGTTAAATTATATTGCACAATGTTTAAAAAGGAACATGGATTAATTTATCAGCCACTTCAGGATGATAATGGATTATATTTGAAGCACCTCAAGACAGTTGATAGGGATGATGTATTTTTTGAAAAAGAATTAGAGAAATTATACCAGTTTCACTTGGAGGTAGAAAAATTATGGTAAAACTAATGGGAATACAAATATGGGAAGAGGCTACGGAAAGTCTAAGATTACTTTTTGTGGATAAATATTTCGGGAAAGATCCTGAGCACTACTGGATCGCTGACGATATCGGTGGAGTGTTATTCGTCAATGATTATTTCTTTAATCTTAGTGACATCGTAGACTTCCTAAAATATAATTATTCTGTAAAAAAAATGTTCGAGTATTACGACTATTCGTTGAAATGCTCACAAGAAAACAAAGTTCCAATAAACATTAAAAATTATATAAAGCTCAAAAATGGAAAACGTAAATTGTCCTAACTGCGGGGAAAAGCAGTGGAGTATAGCTGATTGTAATTATGTAAAGCTATTCAACATCTGTTGGTCATGCGATAAACAAAAATGGGTAGATAAAAAAATATCGTTAGAAGAATTTGAGAGAAGAGAAGAATTATCTACTAAATAAAAATGATGAAAATTGTTAGCGAAAAAAGTAAATATCATAGGTTTGCCCTCTATTACGACTACTCACCAGAGAAAGTAGAGTTCTGTCGCCAATTAAAAGAATCATTTGGTTGGGATAGGTTCAATTTCGACGTACAAGGAGAATTGAAAAGATGGGTTTTCTCAGATTCCTTCTTGGTCCCGGTACTAGTAGAAAAGTTTCCTGAGACACAAGTAGACCCACAGGTTGAAATAGATGTTAAAAATGAACAAGCTTGGTCCAGAGAAAAAAAAGAAAGAGAAGAAAAAATAGATAATATTAAAACTAAAAAAGATACTGATTTCCACATTAAGGGACTAAAGGGAGAGTTGTACCCGTATCAAAAAGTTGGAGTAGAATTCTTGGTAGCTTCTGGAGGACGTGCGATTATTGCAGATTCCCCGGGATTAGGAAAAACTCTTCAAGCCCTGGCTCTGATAAAACATGAGGGGTATAAAAGAAGTTTAATTGTTTGTCCAGCATCTGTAAAATTTTCTTGGGAGATGGAAGTTAAAAAGTGGACAAGAATGTCATCGATAATCATAGATAGTAAAACAGATTTGGGTAAGATAAGTCCAGATGTGAATGTGTGGATAGTCAATTATGATATTTTGACAAAACATCTCCCACAATTATCAAAAATAAGATTTGACTGCTTGGTTGGAGACGAATGTCAATATATAAAATCTACAGGCGCATTAAGAACTAAGGCTTTCAGAATGATTTCAAGAGACATTCCTAAAATAGTATTGCTCTCGGGAACTCCATTGCTTTCTAGGCCATCCGAATTATTTTCTTTGCTCAATATTATAGATAAAAATGTTTGGAATAACTGGTATGATTTTGCAAGAAGATATTGTGCAATGCACAGGACAAGATGGGGAGTAGATACATCCGGAGCATCAAACACTGAAGAACTTCACAAAAGAATCAAAAGATATTTTATCCGAAGAGATAAAACAGAGGTGTTAAAAGAACTCCCACCAAAAACATTTATCACAACACCTGTTCAATTAGACAAAAAAAGCTCTAGCGAATATGACGCAGCCGCATCAGATTTTGCCGATTACCTGAGACAACTTGGAGACGAAGATAATGTAAGTAAATCGTTAGCAGGAGGAAAACTAACTCAATTGAATGTGTTAAGACAGATAGGGGCGATGGGGAAAGTAGGTACAGCTATTGAACTTATAGAGAGTATACTTGAGTCTGGAGAGAAGGTGCTTGTATTCTGCTCGTTTGTAGCCCCATTAGAGGCTATCAGAGACCATTTTAGTGATAAAACTGTACTTTTGACCGGGCAGACACCTGTGGAGGAAAGAGGAGCAATTGTCGAGAAATTCCAAAATAATAAAGATGTAACAGTTTTTCTTGGTGGAATTAAAAGCGCAGGAGTTGGTATTACATTGACTGCAGCTTCTAATGTTATATTTATAGACTACAGCTGGAATCCCGCAGACCACCAACAAGCTCAGGACCGTGTTCATAGACCAGGACAAAAAGCTCAATCTATAAATATTTATCAGTTATTTGCAAGAGATACAATTGATGAAGATTTAAAGGAAATATTAGATAATAAACAAAATATATTTGACAAAGTAATTGAAGGCAAATTTGGAGAGAAAATGGAAAAAGATGCCGTCAAATCTGCGATGAAAAGAATATTAAAAAAATATTAATATGAATAAAATACCATTAGAATTTAAAAAAGGACTTCGATTGATAATATTAACTATGAGAAGAAAAGATTTTAAAGATGGAATAAAACCAGATGGAGTTGCAAAACGTAAAATATCTAGAAATGAGGCAGAATTTGATTCGATAGTGAATGAGTTCAGCAAGGAACTAAAAAAAAGTAGCATACCTCTAAGAATTTACTCTTCAGTAAATGCACGAGATATCAAAAAGTCCATACGTGAATTTAAACAAAGGCAATTGGAAGCAGATTACTATGATGAAGAAAATAAAAATGAATTTTATTTTGACATCAAAAATCGATGGATAAGCTGTTTTATGAGGCCTAGTTGCCGAGCTGAAACAAAATTTTTAATAGATCTAGATAATGTAGAGAGTGTTGCTGATGCAATAATTTATGCAGAGCGGTTACTTATAGATTTAAAAGTGAAAATTATTGCAAGATATCTTACAAAGAATGGAGCTCATATAATAACTGAACCATTCAATCCTTCTCTATGGCATAGTGACTTAGGGGAGATAAAAAAAGACGGGATGATGTTAATCTGTTATAAAAAAGAAGGACTTGACAAAAGGAAAGTATAGGAATATACTTAAAGTATATTTGAAAGGTCGAAAAATTAAAACATAAAAAATAAAATTATGTTTGAAAATGGTCAACAAGTAAAAGTAATAGGAAGGAACTATTCTGCAGGAGCAAACATGGTTGGTAAAACTGTAACTCTTGTAAGAATTTATAGTGCAACATATTCTTATGATAATTATTATGGAACACTATGGGAAGTAGAATATAATGGTGCGAAAGAATATGTTTATGAAGCAGATTTACAATTAATAAATAATAATATAACTATGGAAAAAATATATAGAGCATTAAAAGACACACCTCAATTTACAGCAGGTGCTATCTTAATAAAAAAAGAAGGAGATTCATCATACAAGTTAACAGATGATATTTGGAACACAGAAACAGAAAATGAGACATTAAAAAAATATCTTTGTTCTGGCATATCCTTTGCACCAGAATTGGTAGAAAATTCTCCAGAGTGGTACGAGAGAGTATACTCTGTTAAGTCAATCAAAGGAATGTATTACGTGGCAAAGGACAAAATGAAAGAATTGTTAAGCAAGGGTGTAGTAGATTCTGGAGAAGAAGAAAAGAAATAAAATTAAATAAAAGTTGGGGTGCTGATGGGGGATGAGAATTGGTAGGTAACCAGACATAAAGGTTTTGCAAGACTGATATGTTGATGAGGGTATTGGCAGATGTGGGTTCTTATTATGCCGAAATAGTAATTTATGGTTGTTTATTCTCCCCACCCTGAGCACCTCAACTTTAAAAATAAATATGAATATATTTACGTTCAAAATCTATGGCGTCCAGGGCAGTGTCGTTTCCGCCGATATCAGCCCGGACGGTATAATAGTGGAAATACAAGCGGAAACTATAAACAATGCTTCTGATACTATAAGAGAGTATCTCAACAAGAGTTACTTAAAATGTAACAGGGTTGTGCTTGAGAAAATAGAAATAAATAGATTAAGATAAAAATATGAATAAAATTATAATTTCATTATTAGGAATTCTAGGAGTTATCGCTATTGGCATCTTCTTCTTCGGAGGATGGATCTGGGGCACATATAACGCTCTAGTTACTCAAAGAGAGGTGGTGGCAACCAGTTGGTCTAATGTCCAAACTGATTACCAAAGAAGATTTGACCTTATCCCAGGATTAGTGAATTCTGTAAAAGGAATAATGGGGCAAGAGAGAGCTGTATTTGAGGCTATAGCAGATGCTAGGACAAAATATGCGGGATCATCCGCAGGGAGCGAATCTAAAATACAAGCTACAAGTCAAATGGAAGGAGCTCTCAGCAGATTATTAGTTGTAATGGAAAATTATCCTACCTTGAAAAGTAATGAACAAGTCCAAGCATTGATGGACGAACTAGCGGGGACCGAAAATAGAATTCAAGTTTCAAGACAGAGATATAACGAACAAGTTAAAATTTATAATATTAAAATCAAGGTATTCCCGACCAGCATATTGGCCGGCTTATTCGGATTCACGGAAAAAGCGCTTTTCGAATCGGTTAGTGGATCAGAACAGGCAGTACCAGTAGATCTAAAAATATGAACACAGATACAATAATTACTACTATCGCCATAATATTCGTTGTAATAATAGGCGCAATAATTTTAATAAATAGCGCAGGTGTAAGTCCACAAATCAGCTCGACAAGTACAGTATCTATACCTGAAGCATCAAATTACGTAGTAGACACAACTGGGACATTAAAACAAGAAACGGTCGACAAGTTAAACACGGATTTAAAGAATTTTGATGGAAAAGCACAAATTGCAGTCTTAGTTGTTAATTCTACTGAGCCAGATTCTATAGAACAATATGGCATAAGAGTGGCAGATGCATGGAAAGTCGGTTATGCAGGAAAAGACAATGGAGCAATAGTAATATTAGCCATCGAAGACAGGAATGTTAGGATCGAAGTTGGTCAAGGATTAGAAGGCATCATAACAGATGCAGATGCTGGCAGAATATTGAGAAATGTAATGGTACCGTTATTAAAAACGGGAGACTGGGATGGAGCAATATTGGCAGGTGTCTATGAATTAAAAAATCAATTAAATAAATAAAAAAATATGCAAAAAGGAGATAAAATTCAACTCAAAAATCAAGAAGTTGAAGTAGAAGAGTGTAAAGTGTGTGGAGGCTTAATGGTTAATTTAGATGTCGATCAGTTAGCAGAGGGAGACTTAGTAACATTGAAAAAAGAAGGAGTCGTTATTTCAAACCCAGATACAGACAAATTAGTTTGTGTTAAATGTGAGTATAAAACATTTGGAAGGAAAGTAGCTGATTTCTTTGAATCAGTAGACGATAACGATGATACTCCATTTTTTACTCCATCGTCACATCCTTCAGGCGGAGGATTATTCGGAGGAGGTTCTAATTTCGGAGGATTCGGCGGTTTCGGTGGAGGAGGATTCGGAGGAGGCGGAGCATCAGCACATTTCTAATAATTAAAAGGGGCACAGATGGGGAGATCGTTTGTCTCGTCTCCCCATCTGTGCCCCAAAATTAAAACATTATGATATTTACAATTGTAGGAATAGTGATAGTTGTTGCAATCGTTGCAATATTCTTTTTCTCGACATACAAAGTCATTGGACCAAATGAAGCCCATGTTATTGTATTTATGGGAAAGGGAAGAACGATAAAGTCACCAGTGCAAAAAGATGGGGTAGAAGGAAAAACAGCATATTTCTATATTCCATTTCTTATGAAAAGGTATATTATGCCGTTGACAAACGTAAAATTGGATATTTTGGATATCCCATTAAATGACATTCAGATGGCACCATTTGTCTGTGACGTAATGACATGGTTACACATTGATGATCCCGTCAAGGCCGCTGAAAGACTAGATTTGAGCGGGGATGTATTTGAATCTCTCCACAGAGACTTGATAGCTATAGTACAAGCAATCGCTAGGGCTTCATCAATGAAGCAGGAAATTCTAGATATTATGCGAGATCGTGCGACATTTGCTACAGGAGTGAGTAAAGAGGTAGATAGTGTACTAGAATCTTGGGGTGTGCAATTAGTGAATTTGGAAATAAACGATATTCGTGATAAAGCAGGCTCATCGGTTATAGCAAATTATGAGAGCATGAGAAAGGCCGCAGTCCAATCAGTGGCACGTATAGAGGTTTCTAAAAGAGATAGAGAGGCCATAGAAGCTGAACAAAGCAATAGAAACTTAGCTGAAACAGCTAAAGCTGATGCTGAAAAGGCTTTCACCCAGAAACAATTGGAAAGGGATACAACTATCGGTATAAAGACTCAAGAAAAAGACCAAGCCATTGCGGTTGCAGCTGCAAAAACTAACGAACAAAAAATTGCAGCCATGCGTCTCAGTGTTGTTGGGGAGGCTAATATTGCCAAAGAGGCAGCAGTAATAACAGCTTCTGGAGAAGGAGAAGCTATTAGAATCAAGGGAGAAAAAGAGGCAAATGTAGTGACTCTTAAGGGACAAGCTGAAGGTACAGCCATTGAAGCTAAAGGATTGGCTGAAGCTAAGGCTAAAGATGCAATGGCTCTCGCCTTGCAGAAATTTAATGAGGCAGCCACTGTTATCGAAAAAATTCGTGCAGCGGTGAGCATTCAAACCTCATTTGCTCAAGCTTATGCAGAAATAGCCAAAAATGCTAATATTAAGGTTGTAACTAGCGGTAAAGGTGGAAATATTTTAGGACTACCTATGAACGCTGAAACTGGAGCCGATATTGGGCAAATGGTTGAAGCAATGGGAGGACTAGATAAAGCGCTAGAATTTATAGGGAAAATGACCAAAAAGGATTCTAAAGAGGAATCACAAGATTAAATATATGGGAAAAGTATTAAAGATGCTCAATAAGATCCGTAATATGAACGATATAGACTTATTAGATCGTTTTGAGCATCTTGTCGGGGCTAAGGCTGTCCGTGATTATTTAGCTATGAAAGAAGATATTGACTTAACTTTGGAAATAAGATTGTCTAAAGAAGAACTTAACAAGAGAATCCCTTCAAGGGCAATTTCTGGACTTAGAAGATAGACAGTCGCTACTGGACTTTGGTAGTATTAATATAATAAAACCTTATTATTAAGATCAAAAAAGATGGCAAAATTCCGTTCTGGCGCATTGGTTGATACTAGGCCAATTGAAAAAAAAATAAAAGATTATAAATTCAATGAGATTGTGGCTTCGACCAATCCTGTAAATTGGGTTGAAAAGCCTCAATCTGAGTGGAGAAAATTCCCGATTTTTAATCAGAATGGAAGTGGATCTTGTGTTGCCCAAACATTAGCAAAACTTTTAGGTGTAATGTATTGGCTAAAAAATAATATCTATGTTCATTTTTCAGCAACACACATATATCAAAGACGCACTAATAAACCTACACCTGGCATGATTGGAGCCAATGCTTTTCAGATAGCAAGTGAATCAGCGACATTAGAACAACTAGTTCCTTCTCAGAATATGACAGATGCGCAGATGGATAGAGAGATAATAGAACAATATAAAGATGATGTAGGTAAGATTTTTAGCGTTCCAAATTATGTAGAAATGCCCACACAAGACATAGAAACCGTTGCTTCTGTAATACAGACAACTGGAAAGGCAGTCATGGTGTGGTTTTATTTTACAATGGGAGAATGG
>Ga0172381_10003005_pt1 | contig 18185 bp, 23 predicted proteins | sample Leawel6488metaG_FD_119754 | JGI IMG/M metagenome (GOLD analysis project Ga0172381, IMG submission 119754) | Leachate microbial communities from a municipal landfill in Southern Ontario, Canada - Leachate well 64-88 metaG | ecosystem: Engineered > Solid waste > Landfill > Unclassified | place... | reverse complement strand
CGAGTTATACGAGTTATACGAGTTATACTAACTATACCCGTAATTATACTTGTTTTTGATATATCCCCTTAAAACGGTTATAATAGCCCTATTTTGCCCTATAATCGATTATAAGGGTTAAATAGACTCGATATAGCCTATAGGTATAGATAATTGAACTCAGGGCAATATAGAGGCATTCTTGACATATTGTATAAAGTGACCCGTATGGGACAAGGGGGACGCGAGACGGACGGGGCGAGGTGAGATAGCATATACGAGTCGGGCGGGAGTCTAATAAAGTTCGCAGAACGTGAAAATTCTTACATACATCCCCTATCCGACCGTTAATTCTTTCTCGCCGCAACCGGTTTTTGGGGCTGGTTTTTCTGGTTAAGGGATGAAGTCTACCGAGAAGGAATGCTCGTCGGAACTTGGAACGAGTTTGGCTCACGCGCGGGGGAATAGGAATATAATAGGGGGATTGTTAAGGGGGAAAGAAAAGGGAAAGGGGGGTATAGCACATAGCGTTATAAGTATTATACTATGCGTTATAGCCCCTTAGGGAAAGATTTTTCTTATAAGGGAATAATAGATGCGATAAGGAATTATCGTATAGATAGGTGTTATTCTTAATAGAGCGGTATAACATCTATACCCACGTGTAATAAATAGTCTATCGTACTTACCCCGCATACTTCATTTATAGTATTATACATAGTGTCAAACATGTATTTAACGTTTTCATGGGATGGATTTCCTTTAAGGTGTCTTTCATAGTTCATGGCTCTTTGGAATAGTTCCATTACGTCTTTCGGGGGAAGCATGGTATGGGTAGTATTCTTCTGTGATGTATACATGGTATACTCCTTTTAGCACGGATTAGAGAACCTATAGAAGTATCCTTGCCAGCGTGCAAGCATATCTATTGTCGGCCCCTGACGATTAGCTGCGATAATTATTTCTCTAAGTTCTTCCATTGGTATATCTCTTTCAGGGATATGTAATGCGGTTAAGTGTTCTCGTTTTCTATCTTCTTCGGGGTCGTGTATGAATATGACGACGTTTGCGTCTTGTTCTATTGCCCCACTGTCTCTCAAGTCTGATAATATAGGGCGTTTCTTTTCCTGTCCCTTGATCGGTCTTGAGAACTGAGAGATTCCGATGATGGGGATTCCGAGACTCATAGCGAGACGTTTTAGTCCACGCGATATGTTTTCAACCTGTAGTTGCCGCGAGAGTTCTCCGGTTCCGCCCATTAACTGCATATAGTCAACTATGGCAAATGATATGTCATGTTTCTGCTTCATTCGTTTCGCTTTAGCCGAAAGCTCCGTTATATTGAGTCCCGGCGTTGAATCGAGATAGAGGGGCAAGTCGTGTATTTTCTGACATGCGTCTGAAATGCGTGTCCATTCAGCCTGAACCAGAGGTTTATAATGAACGGCGGCTGTTTCTACCTGAGATTCATAGGCAATACTACGTTCAGTGATTTCTGTCTCTGTCATTTCGAGGCTGTATATGACAGTCGTGTAACCAGCCGACGCAGCGGTTAAAGCGAAAGACAAGCCGAGAGCGGATTTCCCTGCTTTGGTTTGTGCGGCAAGAACGATATAACTTCCGGGTTGCCAGCCCGCTGTAGCTTTGTCGAGAAGAGGAAAGCCGGTAGGGATTCCGGTTATTCCGGTTTTTGACTGACTGCGTTTTTCGATAATGCTCATTGTCGGCTGAATACAGTCGCTTATCTTTTTAACGCCGGAACTGGTTTGTTCTCCGCCGATATTATCCGCGCCCTCCTGTAATCTATTGAGTAATTCTTTCGAGTCGGTATTTCCTTTTTCTATTTCAAGTTGAATCTGTCGCGAAAGTATGGCAATCTCTCTCAGCCGCTTTTTATCTTTCAGTACGTCAGACCAATATTTCATATTCGCTGTAGAGAAACAATCACTCGTTATCCCCCAGAACGCTTCACTTCCACCAACCATTTCAATGAGTCCACTTGCTTTCATGTGTTCATGAACGGCGAGTAGATCAACCCGCTCGTCTTTCTTCCAAAGCGAAAAGATAGTAGAAAAGATAATCCGGCAATTGTTCCCATAAAACATTGTTTCGTCAAACAAATCAAGATATGTTTCAAATTCGCTCAGGTTATTCAACAGCACTCCTATAACCGCTCTCTCTATGTCCTCTGCTACGGGCGGCATAGAGATAGTTCCTGCATCATTCATTCCGCTCTTCTTCATGGTCGTCTCTCTCCTCTCCGCTCTATCTCAAGTTCTGCCGCTTAACCGGAATAATCTCCGTCCCCGTGAAAATCGGATTAACCTTCGCTCTGAGTTCTTCCTGTGGGTCATACCCTCGCGCTCGCGCATAATGGGTTTTTTCTTTCCATTCTTTATCATTCTTATCATTCTTTATATTCTTGTTTGTGTTCATCTGTTGTTCATCTGTTGTTCGTTTGTTGTTCATCTGTTGTTCATGCGGCTGTTCACCTTGTTGTTCATTTTCAATTTCTGTGCTTTGGTAAATAGGCCAATTACATATAGTTACGAGCGAATATTTGTTGTTCGTTTCAATGTCCAAATTTTTGAGTCTTTTTAGCTTGTTCATTAAGCGCTGGATTGAAAGTGGCGAGAGATTCGATTTTTTGTTCTTGGGGTATAATTTGTGGTGAAGATCAAATCGTCCGGTTATGAATTGTCCCGGTTTAATTGTTATTGGTTCTTTAACTCCTCTTATGAAGCATTCTTTTTCTGCGTGATTTGCGAGCATAAGACAAAGAGTCCATAACTTCCATAGCTCGGAATCCTCAAATACCGTACTATAAATAGACTTTCTCCAGAGTTTAAGCCATCCTAATTCCATTCCAGATTCCATTTAACTCACATCCTATACGGAGAGGAACCCGGAGCGTAACACGACCACGCAAATAGCCGTTCTTATCCTCACGGTATAAGAACTCCGGGTTCCGCCATTATAAGTCTGTTCAATAGAAAAGTCAAAGTTGAATACCATTTGTCGTATGGTCTCCGTTTGCGTTTTGTGTGATTCGCTACACCTGATAATATACCACATTATTTCCGTTCTGTCAAGTCAGAATCTTCTTCACCAGCCTGCTTCTTTATTTCCTTCATTGCCTCGTCGAGCAGTTCCGAGACGTGGACGGTGCGATTGCGACGGTTGGTTCCAAAAACGCGAGTCCAGCCGGTGCGGTATTCGGGTGTCGGGGCATGAGAGATGATTTTACTCATAGTTCTCCTCTAAATATTTTTAGGCACTGGAGTTGCACCTGTCCAAAGAAGGAGACAGCTTTACCCTTACGGTATAAAGTCTCCAGTGCCGTGGTTTCATCGGGAATATTTCTCTGAGATAGTACGTCAAAACTGATTGCCATTGTCGGTGACTCCCGCTTCTTTGTGTGATTCGTGCAACTGAAAAATACCATATCGGGGCGGAAAAGTCAAGTTATTTTAAAAATGTAAGAAAAAACACTTGACAATTTTAGTTATATACCACATTTTGTATGAAGCGGCGCATTGTACACAACCTGTATTACGCCGCAAAGGAGTGTTCGATGGGAAAAGTTGTTTGGCTGCAACTGGTTTTCTTCTTCGCTGTCTTGATCTTCGATGCGGTACGGGGCTATGTCGAGGGAATGGTTATGGCAACTCGCAGCGATGAAGGGTTGTCAGGCAACGGCTTTGAGGGTGTTCGTGGTCACGACCTTTCCAGATGGTATCATTACTTCTGTGTGACTCGAACCGTCTTAGGGATGTCAATCGGTGTTGCGCTCGTCCTACTGTTTCAATCTGTTTCTCTTACTCCCATTTTTATTGCTTCACTGTTTCTTTTTATACTGTTCTCCTCTCTTGTGGGCTGGCAGGTATTCGAGTCCATGTATTCGTTTGCGAGATACGGGACGCGGATACCTGCGTATGAAAACTTTCTTGGATTAAACATATACGTCAAGACAGCTACGGCGGTGTGGCGAAGATTCGCACTTGCCGGTGGAACTCTAATTCTCTATGTGGTTTTATCTTTCTGGAGGTGATATGCCGAAAACAACAGACGAACAGTTTACTTGTTTCATAGAAGAATGTGAACGGTTGCTTGAAAAGTTAGGGTTGCAGGGGTGGGATGTTAGGTATGCACGGAATGTTGATCTTGGTGGCGTTAAGTCTGTTGAATGGATTTCTGTTTCTGACTGTGTAGCAAGCATTTCCGATAGAACAGCAATACTTAGCATCTCAGATGAACTCGGTGAAGAAGATGGCGTTGAAGAAGAAATCCTTGATAGTGCATTGCATGAAGTTATAGAACTGTTACTTGCCCGTATGCACGCGCTGATGCTTTCCCGGTATGTTGAACCGGAGGAGGCAGACGAGGCGCGGCACGAGGTTATTCATATTCTCAGACGGCTGTTAAAAGGAGTAGTGTGATGTTAAGTTCGATAGCTGGATTTTTAACGGATCAGGCGTGGACGATTGTTATAACCGCGCTCGTTTCTGGTCTCGGCGTTTTTGGAAGCGCGTACATGCTGTGGGGCAAGGTTGTCAAAGAAGCCCTTGAGTTTGGCAAAGCTGTATTTGACGCTGTCGGCGCAAAGGGGCCGGATGGGCGTAAAATAAACGAGAAAGAAATGGCGCGGATTATTGACGAGGCTGACGACCTGTATCCTGTTTTGGTTAAGGCTATTGCCGCGACGAAAGCGAAGAAGGGGAAATGAACGACACTCCGCTTGAAATGGCATGGAACGCATTATGGGCTGTCGTTGCGTTGCCACTTGTGATTGTCTGGATGATATTCGCATGGTTCTTTATCGAGCATATTAATAAGCAGGGGAAGTGATTTAATTGCAAGTTCAATTAACCGATGATGAAATTCAAGATCGCCGTAATCGTATTCTGTTTGATGGGCTTTCGCCTATGCAGAAGGCTTGCGCCCGTCTCTTGGCGTATGGAGCTACAAAAGTTGATGTTGCCAAGCAGGTTGGTATTACCGACGACACGTTATACAAGTGGAGTTCGAAACCCGGATTCAACGAGTATGTGAACAAACTCGCTGACCTTCATGCCGTATCAACCATGCAGGTTCATGCCGAGGCGAAACAGGAGTTTGATAATCTGGTTATGCGGGCAGTCAAGCGGCTCGAATATCTCATGGACAACGCGACTTCAGAGAACGTTCAAGAGAAAGCCGCCATAGATATTCTGCATCTCGCCGGACTCAAGCCGATTGACAAGGCGGAAGTTACCGAGCGTCATGTTGAACAACTTGTCATGGTTGATCCTACAATGCCGGACACAGAATCGTTTGATGACCCCGAAGATATAGGGATTTTCCATACGGACAACATTATATCTCAGGCTCAAAGCGCGCTCTATGGAGATGATACCTTTGCCGAAACCGGGTAAAGATGAAGAAGGGCAAGTGACGCTATTTGAATAGGGTTCGCAAGTTATATGTCGAGGAAGCGCATATACCGATAACGCGCAATCCGGAGAACCCTGCTCAATATGAGTTCTTGGTTGCTCGTGAGCCGTTTCCGCTATTCAGTGGCGGCGTCGGCGCAGGAAAGACGACCGCTCTCATCTGGCGATGTATTGCCCTCTCCGTCAGTTCCCCGTATTTTGGCGACATGTCCGGTAATGTCGGACTCATGGGTCGCTATTCCCTGAAAGCCTTTGGCAAAACAACATATCCGGAACTCATTAAATGGCTCCCGCGTTCTTGGATTCGCAAGGAATGGAAATCGGACGGAATTCTCGAATTAAAGAACGAGTCCGTAATCCATTTCACGCATTTCGAGGACATGGAACATTTACAGTCGTATAACATTGGATGGTGCGCGATAGATCAGCTTGAACAAGTTCCCGAAGAAGTGTTTAGCGGGATTGCTTTTGAGCGACTTCGTTTGAAATTCTTTAATCGGTTTGATTGGACAAACGGGAATAAAGTTCCGGTTCAGCCGCCTGTGGCTATTCCGGTTCATTCAGTGTTTTCTACGTGCAACCCTAAGCGCGGGTGGGTTTATGATTTATATGTCAGAAACGCGCTGAAACTCATTTCCCCAGACCAAGACATTCGGGCGCAGTACAAACCTGCATTTCGCATGATAACCGTTTCGACAGACGCAAATGCCATGTTTCTTCCGAATCAATATATTGCCCACCAAAAAACGAACATGAGTTCCCGCGAATATTCACGGCGCGTTTTAGGGAAATGGGATGCTTTCGAGGGTCAGGTTTACGAGGACTTCTCGGATGATTTTGTTTTAGAAAAGAGATATATTCCACACCCTTCATGGAAAATCTATATTGGTCTCGATCATGGAGGAACGGGGACGGCTCCGAAGAACAACACGACGAATATCACGGCGGCGGTATTTGTGGCGGTTGAAGAGCGTCCGGGCGAGTGGCCGAAGATTCACGTATTCGATGAGCTTTATTTGAAGTCAAGCACCATCGAGGAGACGGTTGCTGAAATAGACCATAAGTTAAAAGCGATTGCCACGATGCAGAAGTTGAACTATCCAGACGTTATGGGTATTGGCGATCATCCGAAAGTATATGCGTGGCGGTGTGACCCTTCAATGAATCGCCGTTCTGGTGATACGGTGGAGACGATCATGGAGGCGTACATGCGTCATGCGAGCGACCGGGGTTTCAATATGCCGCTTGCGCCGGGTGATAACGAAGTCGAGTCTGGTATTCATAAAATCGCGTGGATGTTCCGTAAGGGCATGGTTGACATTTGTCCTCATTGCGTGAACTTTATAGCGGAACATCATGGATATGAGTATGGCGAAAACGAGAAACCGAAGCGCGGACAGGCTGATCACACTTGCGATGATTTTCGTTATCTCTGTTCTGCGATTCCGCTTTGGTGGAAGAATTTTCAGATTAAACCGAAAGAAACAATTGTCGATCAGCATATGCGTCATTTGAGAGAACTTGAGCAGGGAGGAACGAGACTTGATAGAGTCGGCGAACGTTCTTATGTGTCTGGGTAGTTTTGTTCTTGGTGCTGTCTTTGCCGCCGCGATGTTGTATTTCGGCGTGATACGGGACATGCAGGAACAGATAGACGAGTTTATAAAGTTTCTCATGTACGACCGGAATGTTGGCGCGGCGACACTGACTCAATCGCAACACAAGTTTACGAACGCTTCTCCGGTGCAGAAAGAAGTTGACAAGGACAAGAAAATGAGGGAAAACGTGTATTTTAAAGCGTTGGCAGATGGAGTTATAGATGACGAGCAACTTAAAGTTCTCGGCGAGAAAGAGCCGGTGATAGGTATATGAGCAAGAAAACTGTGCGTACAGATAAAAAGAGACAGTATCAGGGACAGCGGTTCACTGACGATATGGCTGACGCCGATGTTCTTGCCGCGATAGATAACCGTCTAAAAATGTTCTATGACGAAACGAGTGCCGTTCGCCGTCAGTGGCTTGTCAATAGTGCGTTCTGTAGGGGGCAACAATTCTGTGTTCTTCATCGGTCAGAGGATAGGTTGATTTATCCGCAAGCACCTCCGGGGCGCAAGCAGGTTACGATTGATATGATCGGGCCGTGGAAAGAACACATGATTGCCAGTCTGACACAGGCTATGCCGAAACCGGATGCTATGCCAGCGACAACCGATGCCGACGATGTGAGCGCGTCACGGCTTGCAAACGGGCTTCTTGACCATTACTGGCATGACTGGCGGTTCATTGAGCGGTTTATCGAGATAGCGGTTAATCTCATGGACTTCGGTAACGTGTTTGGGTATTTAAACTATGTCGAGGATGGGAGCCGATTCGTCGCGCGTCCTGTGTACACGCCTACAGGAGAAGAGGCAACTGATAAAGATGGAAATGTTTTTCAGGAGAAGTCACCTATCGGGGATATTTCGATAGAAATTGTTTCCCCGCAGAATGTCGTTCTACCGCTTGACGGCTTGTATCTTGACGATAAGCCGTGGATTATTCTCGTGTTCCGGCGTCCGATGGATTATTTCAAAGAGATGTATTCTGATAGCGGCGGCGGTGATGTGGTTCCTGAAACCGAAGAGAACTCGCGCAATTATTATACGCTTGACCGGATAAGCAATTCGCGTGGTGACAATTCAGGGAATATCCGGGTCGATTATGCGAACGAAGTCGTGTATTTCCAGAAACCAAGCGAGACGAATCCTAAAGGCATGGTAGTTGTTAAGGCCGGAAACGTGTTGCTATCTCGTTCCAAGTGGCCGTATGAAAAACTCGTTGACCGTTATCCGATAGAGCATTTCCATGAGAAGCAGGAGCCGGGTGAGTTCTGGGCGCGGTCTCGTGTAGAACGCCAGATACCGTTACAGCGGTTGTATAATCTCCTATGGAGTATTTTGGCTGAAAATGCGGATGACATGGCTCACCAGAAGATGCTCATTCCGAATCAAGCGGGTGTCGATGATATTTACGATATGCCAGAAAAGATTCAGTACAACTATCCCTTTAAACCTGAGTTTATGGAACTTGGTGAAATGCCCGCATATTTTCAGAACATGTTCGGGTTGCTTGAATCAAAGATGCGCGACGTGCAGAGTTTTCATGGGGCGTCTGCGGGTTCGTCTGTTAGTGGTGTTCGCTCTGATGTACATGCGCAGAATCTTCAAGATCAAGACTTACTTCCGTTGTCTGTTGCCGATGAGTTATTGAAATCATCGTTCGAGCGGCTATACGAAAAAGTATTACTGATTGCCGCCGAGAAACTTACAGAGGAACGGGTTATTCAGTTCACGGGCAAAAACAAGCAGATAATGTATCGGAACTTTAAAGGGTCGATGCTGGGCAATACGCGCAAGGTTCGGGTGCGCATGGACAATCTCTGGATGAGGTCGCGAGGAATAACGCGCCAGACGATTTTGCAGGCGTATCAGATGGGTGGTATAACAGATTCGTTCGGTCAACCGAACTCAGCGAAACTCATGCGGCTTCTTGAATTTGATTTGCCGGAATCGGCGTTTGATGACGTTCAACGGCAGACCGAAATAGCGTATCTCGAAATTGACAAGATGCTGTCGGGAAAACCAACGACGGCGTATCAATGGCAAGACCATAAGATGCACCTTGACGTTCACCAAGATTTTATGAACAGTACTGATTTCATGGATTTGATTGATAAAGCCGAACAGGGCGACCAGCAGGCTTTAAAGATTGTCCAACTTTTTCAACAACATGTAGGTCAACACACTCAAATGTATATGCAAGCACTTATGGGGTTAGCACCAGCACCTCAACAGAATCAACAACAGCAATCTAAGAGTCAAGCCGGGAAAGAAACCCGTCCTAAGCAGACTGGTTCACAAGTCGAGAAATGACGGGCAAGTCTTAACGGAAACTCAGGAGGATTAAATGTCAGACCAAGCAACGCAGAACGCGCAGCCATCGGAAGCTCAACAGAGCCAAGCCATATCTGCGATTACGTTCAACAATAGGACATACACGCCGGAACAGTTCGCCGAATTACAGGGCGCGGTTACAGCGATGGAAAAGAACGTTCTGTCTGATTATACGAGGAAACTCGAATCGGTTAAGGCGGAACGGGCGGAAGTCGAAAAACGCAATGCGGCGTTTGCTAAGGATGTGGATTTTTATAACAAACATCCCGAAGTTCTTGTTGCGCCGAATTCAAGGGCAATTTACGAACCGCTAAGTGAAGGTGGTCGTGGTCTGATAGGGCGAATACCCCCGCCGGATTACGATACGCCAGAAACCACTCAGCGTTCTATGCCCACTCCTGCATTCGATGACAGTCCAAAATTTCGCGCTCTTGAAGCGGAACTCGCTCGGCAAAAGGCATTGTCCGATCAAATTCTCGCGGACATGAATCAAACACAAATTGACCGTGTCGTCCGCGATGTGAAAGAATTAAGTGGGAAGTACCCAAATGCAATATCTGATCAGGTCGTTGTATCTCTACAGAATTTCTTTAACGCGAACGGGCGGCATCCTAATCGTTCCGAGGTAGACGATTTAATGAAGATTAATCATGAACAGGTTACTCGGATTATCGCTACCAAAACAAAGGGTGTGGAGGTTAAGGGTGCGCCGACATCTTCAAAGACCGTTACCCCGTCAGCAATCGGTGGCGGAACTCCTGTCGCGGAAAAGAAATCAGCTATGAGCATGGACGACCCGAATTTTCTTGACCACATTATGTCTAAACTTTAAGGATGTGAGCTTTTACAATGGCAACTTCTCATACTGCCGAAACTTTAACCACCTTCACGGACATGCTCAAGTACGATTACGCTCCGGCGATTGTAAGAACGACTGCGGAGAAATCGTTTCTCCTGAGTCACCTTCAGTCTGTAGCGGGTAAAATGGATGCAAACGGGAAGGGGTTTATCATTCCGTTGCAGTTCGATAACATGGGTTCTGCGGCGTCTCTCGCTGAGGGCGACGATCTGCCCGACTCTCTTCCGGGAACGCAGACTACATGCAGCATAACTCCAAAATATCATTATTTCTCCGTGTCTGTTACCGGCCCCGCGATGCAGTTATCTACTGGCAACACGAGGGCATTTGCCGAGGCGTGGTCGAATCAGATTGCGGTCAAGACTCGTTCTCATCGCCAGCATCTTAACCGCCAGCTTAATGGCGACGGCAATGCTTATCTCTGTCAGGTTGACGGGTCACCGTCTGGTGTATACGTCACCGTTGATAACGCCTACGGCCTGAGTGGATTCAATGCCAGCGCGGTCAATGGCGCGAAGTTTATCACGCCGAATATGAAAGTTGATTTTGTGTCAAGCGGCACGGTGCGGGATAGCGGTGGCGTCACGATTTCCGCTATTTATACTGCGGCTTCTTTCCCCTCAACATCGGCGGTTCTTACCACGAGCGGCACGATTTCGAGTGTTGCTGATGGCGATTATGTGACTGTGCATAATTCTTACGGTCACGAAATGCCGGGTATGATGCTTCTTATCGACGACGGTACTCGCGGTGCGACATTTCAGGGCGTAACGATTGCTACGTATCCTGAGTTCAAGTCGTATGTTCATTATGGTTCGACAGCGGGAACGGCAGAGCCTATTACCACAAACCGCGTACAGGTAATGCTTGACGACATCGAGGTCGATGGCGGCCATGTTGATTTCCTGTATACGAGCAACGCGGCATGGTTGACGATGGGTGAAGCGGCTCGTGCCGAGAATCAGATTGTCAGCTACGATACGATCAAGGGTGCGCTCGATACCGGCTGGACGGCTCTTATGTTCAACGGGAAACCTATTTACAAAGACCCGTATTGTATCGACGAGCTTTATGCTATCGACACTCGTTGCATCAAAATCCCTGAAGCGGGCGCACCGGGATGGCTTGAATACGACGGTAGTATAATCAAGCAGCAGACGGGCAAAGATCAGTGGAACGCTTATTGGGGTTGGTATGCCACGACCGCCATTGTCGCATCTCGTAAGTGGTGCGGAAAGCTCACGGACATAACTGTTACAGCGAATAAATTCTAACGACAAACCATCACAGGGTGGAGCGGGCGGTCGGTGGACGGAAACCCCGCTCCACACTTTAACGGCATAGAAAGGTTGTGAAGTATATGCCTATTCCTTTTGCAAAGATAGATCACAGGTATTATACGGGGTATACTACCTGTGCCACAGCTAATACTCCGGCTGCGGTTAAGCCGATTGTATTGAAAGATGATGTTGGTGCAACGCGCCGGAAAATAAGCGGGTTGAACGGCATCGGAACATACGTCTATGGAAACGATAATGAACGCGACGGCATTAACTTTCCCGTTGCAATCACGGCGGGGCCGGCAGTGCAAGCGACATATCTTGTTGGCTGTCGATTAACCGATGAACTTTACGTTTACGCTTATGCGGACAACGCGGACGGCGAGGATGGAAAATGTTTCTCGGTTATTACGGTTGGCAACACGCCGACAGTCAGTTCCGCGTCTGAGTTCGAGGACGGCGGGGTAACGGATGTCGCTATTTGCCGGTTGTCTGATACCACATTTGCAGTTGCGTATTACGATGTGGGCGACTCCAGTTATCTCAAGGCAGTTATCGGCACGGTTGCGTCGAGTGGTGCGATAACTTACGGAGATATAAAGTCTACAGCGGTTATCGGTACGGCGACAAAGGGCATCGGAATTTGTATGCCTCGCGCCGGTTACGTGTTCATAGCGTTTCAGGTTACTTCGGGAACAGACGGTTCAACGATTTGTATTCCTTTCACGGATACTACTTTTGGAACGCAGACGTCCGAAGTTGAGTTTGACCAGTCCGCACCGGATTATATCTGTTGCTGCACGTATGACACTGGTTACGTAGTAGTGGTTTACCGCGATACTGGCGACAGCAACAAGGTTCATGCGTGGGGTGCATCGGTTAGCGCGGCGGGTGTTGTGGCGTTCGGAACGGAAAAGACGCTCGTTGACGCGGCTGGCACACTTCTTCAGGTATCTTCACCGGAAGCCCTCAATATCGTTGTCAGCTACGTTGATGCAAGTTCTGATGCGGCTCTTATCGCAACAACGGTCAACGAGGCGTCTCCGGTGGTTGTGGCTACGGGCGGTACGGCAATAACGCCGTTTGGGGCGGGTACGCATACGAGTGTTCGTCACAGCATGATTGACAACACTCAGGGTATTATCATCGGGGACGACGGTACATATCTGAAGTGCATCCGGTTTTCGAAAGCGGCGAAGGTTCTCACTGCTGATTCCGTTATTGATACGGCGATTGAGGGGCGGTATGCATCGCTTGCCGAATGTGCGTGTAATACGGTTGGTGATGTGTGTATCGCTGGTAGAGATTCTGGCAATGTATTCGAGGTCGTTGTCGGGTCATATTTCGAGAATCGGGTTATCGACATTCGTTCATCGTCTGCGAGTACGGCGTATTCATTCGACCTGCTCCCGATATATAACAGAGAACAAACCTATTAATGGAGGGGAACAATGAAAAAAATAGCACTGTTTTTCTTTCTGTGCTTGCTGGGGTTCGCCCCGCATTCGTTCTCCGAGAATGTGGCTGATGGTGTAGGTGCGCTGAATGCCGTTACTACGGGTGAAGAAAACACTGGTATTGGCGGCTACGCATTACCCTCTCTCACAACGGGACATGGCAATACGGCGATTGGTGCGTATGCCGGACGTTCTGCGTTAACCGTTAATGGCGGGGTTTATCTTGGCTACGGCGCGGGTGGTACTAATACATCCGCGCACAAGCTCTTTATCCAGACGATGTTCTATCCGACATACGGCATTTTCGGAGATTTTAGTACAGGATATTTTGGTGTAAACAATTCATCTCCGACTGCTGCGCTTGACGTTACTGGCTCGGCTCTTATTAGCGGAACGCTTGGGTTGACAGGGGCTTTAACATTGAGCGATAGGGTTGTAATATCTGATTCGCTTCTTGTGTCGAAAGAGCAGACGCCAGTATTCGCTGATAGTTCACTGGCTTTAACGGTAGCATCGGGGAATCCGACAATAGCGTTTAAAGCATCTGATGGTGACGCCAGTAATATTACGGTAAACACATCTGACCAGATTCTATTTCAGAGTGCATCGGGCGGCTATTTGTTTGATGCTGCCTCATGGGGTGCTTTAAAAAATGTTGCTCTTGTAACGGCGGCAAGTGATTCGGCATACGCGAGTGGAACACTTAAGTCGTCTGGCACGGTGTTTGTGGCGAGGGCGATGGCGCAGAAATCGACGCTGTTTCTGCCCGCTGCCGTTGCCGGTTTGAATTATGAAGCGTTTGTTGCTGATGCTGATTCTCTATTAATACAAGTGGCTTCTGGGGACTCGCTTCTGACATCGGCAAATGCAGCTTATGTGACACAATCAAGTGTGGCTGGTACAGTGAAACTTGTGGCTATCGACGGCGTGCGCTGGTTGATGACATACACACTTGGAACATGGACAGGTTATTAACTTTTATTGGAGAGTCATGTAGTTTTGACTTGACTGTTTTTCGTAGTATTAGTATTTAATGGAGAATCATGTATGGGAATCACACCGGGATTAGCACACGATACTATAAGGCGTTTACACGCCATTGACCGGCATTTTACTCCGAGATGGAACAGGAGAAAGATGCGCTGGGAAATATGGTTTGAGTCCAAAGGACGTGTCCCATACATGGTTACTCCAGTAGTAAATGAGAATCAACAGTATATACCTATTGATGGTCGTACATTTAGCAAGTTGCGCCGGACTCTCTGGTACAATCAGCGAATCATGGACACGTTGCGCGAGATTGTGTATTTCGATCAACTCGCGGAAGCGGCAACGGATGAAGCCGAACGCCAGAAATATCATGACATTGCGATGGACAATCTGAGTTTATTCAGAACTATACGGCGTGAAGCCGGACTGGATTCAGGCAAAACAAAGATTCCATATTCACCCGGATTTGGGGGCGGTTATGCAGGCGATAATTGATACGAACACGTTGCTTCTTCGCCATGTTGTTTCAGATGACACGGAGATAATCATTAATGACAACGGTGTCGTTCTTCCTACAATTCATATTAATGACATGGGGACGAGCAATACCATGATCGTTCGGTTCGATGGAACGACGCCCCCCGGAATGACAGTCGATGAAGGGCGCGGATGGCGGGCAAATAACTGGCAGTTTAATCCTTTCACCAGAGAATTTAAGATGGTGGGGATATGATATATTCGGTTCAAAATATGGTTAAGATGATTCGCTGGGAAACTAATCACGACGAGGGCGAGTTTAGCGGAAGTGCTGATCTTGAAATGATGTTTATTGACCAAGCGCAAGATACGATATTCGACATTATTGCCGACTATCGACCGGAAATTCTTTCGACATATTTTGACTTGACGCTTACGGGCGTGTCTCAGTATTACATCCCCGATTATATTCCGTTCGATTACGAACAGATTCTTATGATTGAGGACAGGACAAGCACCGATTCGCCGACGAATACGGTTACAACTTCGTGGTTTGACCGGCTGGCATATTTCGACGGAACCATTTCAACGTCTCAGATTCCGTTCAGCGTCCGCGATCAATACATCGAGATTCCGTATAAGACGGACAACGCTACTCTTCGTGTCTGGTATACTCGCCGCCCCGTTCCGCTACATTATGGAACCGTGGGAACGACCGGAAATACATCGGTTATATTCCCGGCAACGCCAACGGGCGGACATCTGCGAGTTCAAGATGACTATTACAACGGAATGAATATATACAGCGGCGAGCAAGTGCGGACAATCAGCGATTATGTGGCGTCTACGCGTACGGCTACTATCAGCGTGGCATGGGCAACAAACCCGACGGCGAACACGAGTACATACAGCCTGCTTTCTCCTTTACCGGAACGTCTTCACGCTCTCATTGCTCAGGTCGCCATTCGACTTATAAAGGTGGGGCAAGATGATGATGATACCGCCGTTGCGCGGCTTATCATAGACGAGACAGACAAAATAATAAAGCGGCTTCGTAGACCTGTTAAGAACGGGCCGAATCTTATTCGTAAAGTAGAACGTTAAACTTTTTGGAGGGCGAAATGCCTGATTTAAAATCGACAGAAATTGCAGGAGTGGAACGAGCCGATGGTAGCGCAATAAATGAAATGGCTGATAAGGCGGCGGCACATGAAATTCCGGTGCTGTATATCGGAACGCGATACGACCCCAGAACGCAGTATGTCAGTAAAGATGGTGGGACGGTGTATAACATTCTCCCGTCTGACCCGCGCATGGAAGCGGTTTTCGGTGAGCGCAAGTATAATCCGCGTGATATGGACACGGTTGCGAAAAAGCAGACGGACAAGATTGAAGAACTCGAAAGAAAACTCAATGAGCTTGCTATGGCAAAGGCGACCGAACCCGTTAAACAAGCGGCTCACAAAACAGAAAGTATACCTTACGACACATTGATTCAGATTGCCAGACGAATTGACCCGACAATTAAAGGGCGTCCAGGTGTTGCCAAACTACGCGCCATAGTCTTTGGTTCAACCGAAGGGAACGAAGAAGAGATTGCCGAAACAGAAGGTATCAACTAAACTACCGCGCCTGTGGTACGGATGTAATACCACAGAGGACGCAATGGCTCTTGACCCGCGAGAAGCGCAAGTCATTCGGAATATGCACATTGATGAGAATGGCATTGCACGAACGCGGCGTGGTAGCAGGCTTCTTAGCACGACCGCTCTCAATGGGGCGGTCACAGCTATCTATGACTTCCGACGTCCGAATGGCGCAGAGTACACGAACGAGTGGATAGTCAAGGCGGGCAAATATCTCTATTCGGTTAATACAGATACGTATGTGGCAACAGTTATAACCGATCTTGACACAACGACGCGCCCGACGTTCTGTACGTTTCAGGACGAGAATTCCATTTCTTATGTGTTTATCGCTGATGGTTCAAACTTCTTGAAATGGGATGGCGAAACGCTTACGAGTGTGGCAAGCTCGTATCCGTGGGCGTTTGGTGCGCCGCGTTATATTTTCGTATACGACGACCGAATGCTTGCGGCGGGACTTGATTCTGACCCGTATAAGGTTTTCGTGAGCGCGTCTCTTGATGGGACTGATTGGTTTCCGGGAACGAGTACGACGGCGGTTTACTGGACACTGAAATCACCATCGGGCGACCGGGTTATGGGGTTATCTCAGGTATACGATTACGGTGTTATTTTTCAACAGTTCGGCGTAACCATCATAACGGAGGCTGACCCGGAAAGTGATACATCGGCGCAAATTCAGGTTTCGCGGGAGTACGGTACAACCTCTCACCAGTCAATTCAATCTATCGGGAACACGTTATACTTCGCTGATCGCGATCATATCTACAAGGGCGTCTTGCGCGAGGCTATCGAAAACGGGCTTGAAATTGTTCCGATAGATAAGAACATTTACGAGAAGTATTCGGAATCCATCGACCCGTTCAACGTTGTGAGCGTATACGATTCCGCGAACAAAGAGATTCAATGGGGGTTCCGTACAGGGCTTTCGACGCGCCACAACATATCAATCGTGTATAACGTCGGACTATCAAAGGCGGCAGAGCGCGATGTATGGAGCGGGTGGTTTGAAAGCGACGGTTACGAGCCTTATACGCTGGCATCCGGTATACGGCGATACACGGCGCATTATGGGGATGGCACTCAATACACCGCCGAGAAATACGTTGTCTTGCGGGGCGATGAGGACGGGTTCGTATATATCATGGACGATGATACGAAATATAAAGACGACACGTATGAAAGCAGCGCGACCGTCGAGAATGCCATTGTATCGGAAATCTATACGGCGGTCATTGCGCCTCATGGAACAACCGTTGTTAAGCGGGCGCGGGATGTGACGATGATAGTATACAGCAATTACAACGATTCGACAACCGTGCAGTTTATCATTGACGGGCGAAAACTTTCAACAGAACGAACGCTGTCGCTCAAGAATATCGTTCCCATGTGGAATGACGGGACTGATACGAACCAGAAACAACTTTGGAACAATACGATATGGGCGGAACGTCCGGTGCTTGTCAAGCCGATTGCGATGAACACGCCGTTTCAATATCTACAAGCGATTATAACGAACGCCGGTTCAAATGCGAAAGATGAAATATCATATAGTGGAATTGAACTTTACTACCAGCTTCACAATATTAGGAGGAATGTTTAATGGCGGCGTCAACCTTTGCAATGGATGTCCCGAATACATTGGTAAACGATACTGCCAATGCTCCGGCGGCGGTGAACGCGAATTTTACAGAAGTCCAGACACAGTTCAATGCGGCGATGGAAACGTTAACCGGGCATTGCCATGACGGCACAGATTCGCGGATAGTCTATGGTGGATTAACGGGCTGGACAATGGAAGATACTATGTTTATGACGATACTTGGTGCGTTCCGAAATGGGGGTGGTTTGTAATGGCGGCAACCTTTGAATGGCTAAATAGCACTGCGCTTTACAGCACATTGCTTATACCGGACACGGCTACGGTTATGTATGCGAATCCGGCTGCGACAACGACGTTCGTAACGAGCATTCTCTTGCACAATACGCATTCATCGGCGTTGACGGTGACGCTATATCGGGTTCCCGATGTGGCGACGGCGGTTGGTACGGCGGCGGCGGGTAATCAGTTCTTCGTTCGTTCTATGCCAGCTTACGAGACGTTTGTTATAAATGACATGACGATGATTCTCG
>Ga0172381_10003004_pt1 | contig 18185 bp, 14 predicted proteins | sample Leawel6488metaG_FD_119754 | JGI IMG/M metagenome (GOLD analysis project Ga0172381, IMG submission 119754) | Leachate microbial communities from a municipal landfill in Southern Ontario, Canada - Leachate well 64-88 metaG | ecosystem: Engineered > Solid waste > Landfill > Unclassified | place... | reverse complement strand
GTTGATCGTGTTTGTGAACATGTCGCTAAGGCCGCCTCTGCCTTAAATGGTTTGGATTTATTAATTTTAGCGGGTACGGTTAGTGAACGTTCCTTCATTTTGCGTGAAAGAATTTGTCGTCGTTTAGCTTTTTTAGGCGTTAAAATTGATGAGAAATTAAATAATGAATCAAGTGGGGTAGAGGTTGTTTTGAGTACCCCTGAAAGCAAGGTGCGAGTACTGGTTGCTAAAACTGATGAAATGAAAGAGATGGCTAAAGATGCTCAGAAATTGTTGGCTGAGATTTAATTATTTAGAAGAAAGAAAAACAGGCCCTTAGTCAGGGCCTGTTTTTAGTAGACTTCAATTTGGTAGTGATAATAGTTATCAGGAATTGTTGGTAAAATAGGAACGGCATCATCGGAATCAGAATTTTCACGCTCAAGGGCAAAACTAATAATCGCCGGGTAGATACCGTCTGGTTTAGGACTTGTTAGGCGCTTATAACAGTAAGGAGTTACCCCCTTAGGGTCTTTGGGGATATTAGCCAAGTAGGGTGATAGTTTTGTTTTTAAACAAGTATCCCAATTTGTTTCATTATCGCAGGTGTCGCAATCTGGATATTGAAAGTTATGGTCGTCGTAATAAGCCTCGAGAGCAATTACTAATTGTTTCATATCTAACAAGCGAATAGAATCTCGGGATTTTTCTCTGTAAATTTGATAACTAAAAGCAGTTCCACTAATTAAAACCCCAAGAATTCCAATAACAGTTAGTAATTCGATTAAAGTAAAAGCTTTTTGTTTTTTATTCATATTATTATTATAGCTACTCTTTTAACTCTGGGCAATAAAAAAAGCGGCAGTCTTTACGACGGCCGCTAAAAAGGAAAGAGGAAAGAGTTTATTTTGGAGAACTTGTTCCAGAGTCTTTGCTTTTAACTCTTTTTTCTGGCGAGGGGTGAGGAGCCCACTCGGGAAAAAAATTTTCCGCCGGAGATTTTTGCTGTTGTGGCGGAGGAATTAATGAAAATTCATGCATGACTATTCAATTTTTATTTTGTTGTTAATAAAAAAATACAAGGTTCTTAACTTAGCAAATAATTTTTAAGCTGTCAAGTCCCTTCGGATAATAAAAAAAGACGAGCTCTTAAGGGGCTCGTCTTAATCCTTAGTTTTATTTTACAATACTTTTTCTGCAAAAGCAGCCACCTCAGACCTTACGGTGTGGGTTAAATGGGTTACTCCAATCATGGGGTTACCCTCCATCTTAGCCATTGCGTAAGCGAGACCGGAATTATCGGCATTTAAGAAACGCCGATCAATTTGTCCTAAGTCTCCAACTAAAATCACTTTAGAATCACGACCCATGCGGGTGATGATTTGTTTGACTTCAATCGGCGACAAATCCTGAGCCTCATCAATTATTAAGCAGGTTTTATGGTAAGTTCTACCCTTGTAATATTGGATAGAGTTTACCTTAATTCCTAACTCGGCTAAAAAATTAAATGGGTTTTTCCTTAGTGATCGTAGAAGTTCTTCATAGCTGGAAGTTTTCTTTTTGTTGGTAAAACCGCTTTCAGGCGTAATTAAACCATGCATAAAGAAATCAGGATTTTTGGCATTAGCGTCAATGATTACTTCTAGATTTTGCAGGAAAGGGTCCATATACTCAGCCATTTTGGCGTTTATGTCTCCTGGCAGAAAACCAAGGCGGTCAACATCGCCGATTAAAATGGTTGGGCGAGTCAGGATGATGTTTCGATAACTCTTATTTTGCTCTAAAGCGGAAGCCAAAGCTAATAAAGTTTTACCAGAACCGGCACTTCCTGAAGCTAAAACCACTTTAATTTGCGGGTCCAGTAATTGCGCCAAGAGTAATTCTTGCTCCCAATTTCTCGTCCCTTCATTTTGTGACTTGATTCCACAAGCAGAAATATATGGAGTAACTCTTTTTAGCCCTCTTCCTTTTCTGTAAGCAAGAGATACTTCTTCATGCTCGCTAATTAAGACTCCGCCATTTTCCTTCAAGTCTGGAAAACGTTTTTCGCTAAATTTTATTTGGCAATTGGTGCCTTCGTAATCAGTGTCTCGGATGTTGACAGTCTTTAGACCAGGACGAGGCTCTAATTTGATATCAACGCGGATATTCTTAAAGCGCTCGACTTCTACCAGTGGATTTTTTTCAAAAAAACTACTGGCTAACAAGAGCATGCTTGTGTCATCGGTTACCAGTTTGATTTTCTGATAATCGTTGTACAAACTTGCTTTTGTTTTCACGATATGGTTAAGACAAGCAATAATGCGGTTATCCGGAACATCCTTGTCTAACGGTAGTTTGGAAAAATTTTCATGCCAAACAATTTTTAACTTACCCTCTTTGTGATACTGGAGAATTAAATTGGAAGCCATTCTTGCCTCATGTTTTATTTCTGGCTTCTTCTTTAGTTTATCTAGTTCCACAATTACGGTTTTTGGAACAATCAAAAGATTGTCCCCCTTGATAAATTCTTCAATGGCCCTGTAATCATTAATGAACACATTAGTGTCTACAATAATTACATTGCCTTTCTTCTGGTTCGCCTTTTCCTCCGTGGCGACCGTCTCCTTTTTCTTTCTTTCCATGTTATTTATTTTTAAATGAACGGTTATTTATTATTAAACTAACATTAAAAGCAAAAAAAATCAAGTTTTAAAAAAGACCAAAAAGACTTGTCAAAAATAAGCTTTTTACTTATAATGAGTCGGACGTCTAAATTTTTATTATTTTATTTTATGGCTAGAATTATAGGAAAAGGCTACTCTTTTGATGACGTGTTAATCGTTCCTAAGTATAATAAGGTGGCTTCTCGTAAGGATGTCAATTTTAAGACTAAGGTGACCAGACGCCATACTCTTGATATCCCCTTATTAGCGGCCAATATGGACACTATCTGTGAGAGTAAAATGGCAATTGCCTTAGGTCGTTTAGGCGGTTTAGGGGTTGTTCATCGTTTTTTGGCTATTACTGATCAGGCTCGTGAGGTTAAAGCTGTTAAGGCTGAGGGTTTGCTAACGGCTGCGGCGATTGGTGTTAAAGATTATAAAGAACGCTCTTCTGCTTTAGTGGCTGCCGGCGTTGACATTTTGGTTTTAGATGTTGCTCACGGACATTCTAAACGAACGGATATTGTTTTTGATTATTTGAAAGACAGTTATCCAGAAATAGATATTATGGTTGGCAATATTGCCACCAAAGATGCAGCGGAACATTTTATTAATAAAGGGGCGGATGCTATTAAGGTTGGAATTGGACCGGGATCAATGTGTATTACTCGAGTTATGGCTGGAGCGGGGGTGCCGCAAATTACTGCGATTATGGAGGCTTATGAGGCCAGTCAAGGACGAGTACCAGTTTGTGCTGATGGCGGAGTTAAAGAGCCCGGTGATTTAGCTAAAGCTATTGGGGCGGGTGCTGATACGGTTATGAGTGGCTCTATTTTTGCTGGGACCGACGAGACTCCTGGTGAAATAATAGAAAAGAATGGTCAAAAATACAAAGAATACCGAGGGATGGCTAGTTATGCCGCGACTTTAAAAAAATTATCTTTAGATGGTCAGAAGGTTTCCGAGGTTGTTCATGTTGAAGGAGAGATGACTTTATTGCCAGCGGCTGGACCGCTTGAGAATGTGGTTAAAAAATACTTGGGTGGCTTAGCCTCGGGGATGACTTATTTGGGGGCTTCGACAATTGAGGCGATTAAAGGGAAGGCAGATTTTGTAGAGATTAGTAGCGCCGGCTTAAAGGAAAGCGTTGCCCATGGTTTAACCGAACTTATTTAACTAAATTAGAAAAAACATGGCGGAACAAGTAATTTTAAGATTTGATGGGGTCACTTTTGAATATATAGTTAAGAAACCGATTTTAGAAGAGGTGTCTTTTTCGGTGCGAACCGGATCAAAAATAACTTTAATGGGGCAGAATGGTGCTGGAAAAAGTACCATTTTTGGCTTGATAAAGGGGGATTTGAAACCTAAGGAGGGAAAAATATCAATTACTAATGGAGCGACTATTGGCGCTGCTCCTCAAGTGGTTGCTCCTGAAGATTTTTCTTTAACAGTCGAAGATTATTTGGCTAAAGGGTTTTCTCCGGTTCCGAAAAATATTCGGAGCTTAATTGCCAAGGCAATGGAAGCGGTTAACCTAGTTCTTCCTCTTGATAGACCGGTTGGTCGTTTGTCTGGTGGCCAGCAAGCCCGCTTACTTTTAGCGAGCGCCTTAATTGGCGCGCCTGATATTTTATTGTTAGATGAACCAACTAATAATTTAGATAAGGAAGGAATCGATCATTTACTGGAATTTTTGATTATGTATGATAAAACCGTTTTAGTTATTTCTCACGATGCTGATTTTTTGAATTGTTTTACTGAGGGGGTTATTTATTTAGATGCTCGTAATCGTAAAGCTGAAACTTATGTAGGCGATTATTATTCTGTAGTTGAAGAGATTTCTCGACGGGTTGAAAGAGAGCAGCGTAAAAATGCGCAACTTCAAAAAATGATTATTGATCGCAAAGAAAAAGCTAACTTTTTTTCTCATAAAGGAGGGAAGATGCGCAAATTGGCAAAGAAAATGCGTGAGGAAACCGAGGAATTAGAGGATGATTTAGTTGATGTTCGCCATGAAGATAAAACTATTCGCCCTTTTAATATTCCTGTTCAAGAAGATTTATCTGGAGATATAGTGGTTATTAGTTCATTAAAGGTTATTAAAAATTACGAAGCGGTTGAGATGCCAATTGAAAAAAGAATTACAAAAAAAATGCATCTTTTGGTAACAGGGCCAAATGGTATTGGGAAAAGTACTTTTTTGCGCTCATTAATAGATGGTAGTGCTGAAGGTGCAAAAATCGCTCCGGAAGTGAAAGTTGGTTATTATAGCCAAGATTTTACTAATTTAGATTTTACCGATACCGTCTTTGAGTCTTTAGAGAAAGCAATGGGTGATCGTGACGATGTTCAAGAATTGCGTTCTGTTGCGGCCGGGTTTTTAATTACCGGCGATCTTATGGGGCACACAATTGCTTCTTTATCTGAAGGGCAAAAAGGTTTACTCACTTTAGCGCGCTTAGTTTTGATGCGCCCTGGACTCTTGGTTTTAGATGAGCCCACTAACCATATAAATTTTCGCCATCTGCCAGTTATGGCTGAGGCTTTCAATAATTTCGCTGGCCCAATGATAATTGTTAGTCATATGGACGATTTTGTCCGTAGTTTAAGAATTGATGATTATTTAGAGTTAGGGAAACTTTAATTTAAGGTTCTAAATATATAAAAATGGACCCGCTTTTTTCTTTAAAATCAGATTTTTTTCCAGCGGGCGACCAGCCAGAAGCGATCGCTAAATTAGAGGCGGGTTTAAAGGCTGGTATTAGAGCGCAAACACTGTTAGGGGTTACTGGTTCAGGAAAAACTTTTTCAATTGCTAATATAGTTTCCCGATTAAATAAACCAATTTTAGTAATTGCCCCAAATAAAGCTTTAGCAGCGCAACTTTATCGGGAGTATAAAAATTTTTTTCCAGATAACGCTGTTCATTATTTTGTTTCTTATTATGATTATTATCAACCAGAAGCCTATTTACCGGTAAGTGATACCTATATTGATAAAGAGGCAATGATAAATGATGAGCTTGATCGCTTGCGTCATGGCACGACCGCCGCTCTTTTGTCGCGTCGGGATGTTATTGTTGTTGCTTCGGTTTCTTGCATTTACAATCTTGGCGTGCCTGATAATTATTTAGAGGCACGCTTGCATCTTAGTCTTGGTCAAGCACTGGTTCGTTCCGATTTGATTAAACAATTAGTCAGGTTGCAATTTAAAAGAGTGGCTGGAAATATTGATTCTGGTCAGTTTCGGGTCCGGGGCGATGTAATTGAAATCAGGCCAATGGCAGAAAAAATTCTTTATCGAATTGAATTAAGACAACAAGAGGTCGCTCATTTGGAAATTTTAGATGAAAATACGCGGCAGATAAAAGAAGAGTTAAAGGAGATTGTTCTTTTTCCGCCTAAACATTTTATTTCTACCCAACCCCAAATTAACGCTGCTTTAAGGGATATTAAAGAAGAATTGTTAGATAGAGAGAGTTATTTTAAAAAAGAAGGTTTGCTTTTAGAGGCGGAGCGTCTTGGTCGTCGAACTCGTTACGATTTAGAGATGATTAAAACAATTGGTTATTGCCATGGGATTGAAAATTATTCACGACATCTCTCAGGCAAGCGGCCCGGAGAAGCACCTGACTCTTTACTAGCTTATTTTCCCAAAGATGAGAAGGGGCAAGCAGATTTTTTAACAATTATTGATGAATCGCATATTACTATCCCTCAAATAAGGGGGATGTATAATGGTGACCAGGCGCGCAAAAAAAATCTCGTTCAATATGGTTGGCGCTTACCATCAGCTTTAGATAATCGGCCTCTGAAATTTAAAGAATTTGAGGAACGGGTTGGACAAATGATTTTTACGACCGCCACTCCCGGCGATTACGAAAAAGAGCATTCAGAGCAAATTGTTGAACAAATAATTCGTCCAACTGGTTTAATCGACCCTAAAATTGAAATTCGTCCAGTTTTTAATCGAGCAACTAACTACAGTCAGATTAATGACTTAGAAGAAGAAATTGCTCAAATTATCGCTGATGGCGGGCGAGTTCTGGTTAATACGCTCACTAAAAAACAAGCAGAGGACTTACATGCTTACCTGACTAAAAAAGGTATACAGAGTAATTATCTTCATTCGGATATAAAAACTTTTGCCCGTACCGAGGTTTTAAAAGCTTTTCGTCAGGGAGACTTTGATGTTTTAATTGGCGTTAATTTATTGCGCGAAGGTTTGGATTTACCTGAGGTGATGCTAGTTGCTATTTTAGATGCTGACCGCGAGGGTTTTTTGCGCAGTGAAACATCATTAATGCAAACAATGGGGCGAGCGGCCCGTAATGTTTCTGGGCGCATTATTCTCTACGCTGATAAAATAACAGAGTCAATAAGAAAAGCGGTTGAATCAGTTGAATATCGGCGTGAAAAGCAATTGGCTTATAATAAAAAACATAATATCCAGCCGCAAACAATTAACAAACAGATTGAAGATTTATTAGATTTTGTCTCTGCTCCGAAGCTTGAAGAACAAAAAAGGACTGTTCGAAACAAAAAGAAAAGCGTCCCTAAAAAATATGGAAGATAAAATTATTATTAAGGGTGCAAAAATGCATAATCTGAAAAATATCAGTTTAAGCATTCCCCACAATACATTAACAGTTATTACAGGTGTTTCTGGTTCTGGAAAATCAAGCCTGGCTTTTGATACTATTTTTGCCGAAGGGCAGAGGCAATATGTGGAATCGTTGGCGCCTTTTATTCGTCAATTCTTAGGTCAGAAAAAACCAGCCGATGTTGAAGAAATAATTGGTTTGGCGCCGGCAATCTCGATTAACCAAAAAGCACTTTCTCATAATCCACGCTCAACAGTTGGGACTTTAACTGAAGTTCATGATTATTTGCGCTTACTCTATGCTCGGGTTGGTGAAGTTTTTTGCCCAAACTGTGGCCGCAAGATTGAACGATTAACTATTGAAGAGATGGTTGATATTGTTTTACAGAAAATGAAAGGACTGTCTTTGGAAACCGTAGAAATTTTAAGTCCGGTTATTCGCGACCGGCGCGGTGAATATTATCAGCTTCTTTATAATTACTTAAACCGTGGTTATGATCGGGCCCGGATTGATGGAGACTATCATTTACTTCGTGATTCAATAAAATTGGCGGCTCGCAAAAAACACAGTATTGAGATTGTGATTGACGAAACTTCAGTAGAAGATGAAACGCGTTTATTTGAGGCAATTGAAAGCGCTTTGGATTATTCTAATGGCTTAGTGATTGCTAAGTTTAAAGATCAAGAATTATTATTGTCTTCCAATTGGACTTGCCCACATGATAATTTTGCTTTTCCGGAAGTTGAGCCGCGACTTTTTTCTTTTAACTCACCACATGGCGCTTGCCCTGATTGTGGTGGCTTAGGTCGTCATAGCTACTTTTCTAAAGAGCTTTGTTCAACTTGTCGAGGGAAGCGTTTGCGAACTGAAGCTTTATCGGTTCGCGTCAATAATTTTAACTTAGCTGAGCTTAGCGCTTTGTCTCTTGTTGAACTTTATGAATTCTTTTGGAATTATTATCAAAAAATGAGCGCCCGAGAATTAACTATTGCTGAGAATGTTGTTACTCAAATTTTAAATCGTTTGGAATTTTTAAATAAAGTTGGTCTTAATTATTTATCTTTAAACCGTGAGTCTGAGAGTTTGTCTGGTGGCGAAGCTCAGCGGATTCGCTTATCTTCACAGATTGGCTCCCAATTATCTCGAACTCTTTATGTTTTAGATGAACCGACAATCGGCCTCCATGAACGGGACACTGACCGTTTACTAGAAACATTAAAGACTTTGCGCGATAAAAATAATACGGTGATTATGGTTGAGCATGATGAGCGTAGTATTTTAGCTTCTGATTATTTGGTTGATATTGGTCCTTTGGCTGGTGTTGCTGGCGGGGAAGTGATGGCCTGTGATTATTTAGATAAACTTTTAAAATCACCATCGGCGATAAAAAAATCTTTGACTCTAAAATATTTAAGCGGAGTCTCCAGTATTGCTATTCCAGAGAAACGCCGTCAACAGAACCATGGTGCCCTTAAATTAATTGGTGCCACCAAGCATAATCTTAAAAATTTAAAGGTGGAAATCCCTTTGGGGCGTTTAGTTGGTATTAGCGGCGTTTCTGGTTCGGGTAAGTCAACCCTAATGTATGATGTTCTTTATAAAAACTTACGAAAAATTAAAGCTCGGCCTGGTCAGGCAAGATTGAGCGATTTACAAGAATTAAAAGGGGCGGAATATGTTAACAAGGTGGTGGTAATTAATCAGTCGCCAATTGGGCGTTCGCCTCGTTCTAATCCGGCTACTTATACTGGCTTTTTTACGGCGGTACGTAATTTTTTTGCTGAACTTCCAGAGGCAAAAGAGCGCGGTTATAGTGCCTCCCGATTTTCTTTCAATGTTCCAGGTGGGCGCTGCGAAAGTTGTCGTGGAGCGGGGGAAACTCAAATTCAGATGAATTTTTTACCGCCAATTAATGTCGAATGTGATGTTTGCCAAGGGCGTCGCTTTAGTCGAGAAACTTTGCAAGTTAAATATAAAGGTAAAAATATCGCTGAAGTTTTAGATTTAACAATCGACGAAGCACTTAAATTTTTTGGCGATAATCATTATGTCACCGATAAAATGAAAGTTTTAGCAGCGGTTGGCTTGGGTTATTTGAAGCTGGGGCAATCAGCAACTACTCTTTCCGGCGGGGAAGCGCAGCGAATCAAAATTGCCAAGGAACTCAGCTTAGTAGCTACGCAGCGCACCTTATATTTACTTGATGAGCCAACCACCGGTCTTCATTATCGCGATATCGAGATGCTCTTAAAAGTCTTAAATGAGTTAGTTAGTCGGGGAAATTCGGTTTTAGTTATTGAGCATAATTTACATATGCTTAAATCAATGGATTATTTAATTGATATGGGACCTGAGGGCGGTCGCTTGGGTGGAAAAATAATGGCCGTTGGAACTCCAGAAAAAGTGGCTGAATCTAAAAAAAGTTTAACCGCCCCTTACCTTAAAGAAGTTCTTAAATAATAATGTTAGCTTCTAATCAGACAAATTTAAAAAAGATAGTTAAAGACGCGCCATCTGGACCCGGTGTTTATTTTTGGCAAGGTGGTGATGGCAAAGTTCTTTATGTTGGACGAGCGGTCAATCTAAAAAATCGTTTGAAGCAGTATTTTCAAAAAAAAATTGATCCTCGGATTGCTGAGATGGTCGCCCAATCAGCCTCGCTTAAATGGGAGAAGAGTGACTCTTTACTGGAGGCTATTATTTGGGAGGCTAAATATATTAAAGAGTATTGGCCTAAATATAATATTGTTGATCGTGATGATCGCTCTTTTTCTTATTTGGTAATTCCTAGTGGTGATTACGGGCGGCCGCTAATTGTTAGGGGGCGCGACTTAAAGAAATGGCCACCAACTAAGGCCAAGGTTTTTGGTCCTTATCAATCACGCCGTTTGTTGATGACTGCTCTTCGCTTAATTCGGCCAATTTTTCCCTGGAGTAACTGCCAACCTTTAAGTGGTCAGCCTTGTTTTGATTATCAGATTGGACTTTGTCCGGGGGCTTGTTTGGGTAAAATTACTCCAACCGCTTACCGTCGCAATCTTGATAATTTATGCTTGTTTCTTGGTGGGCAAAAGAAGCGTTTGTTAAAGAAGTTAAGCCAAGATAGCCCCGAACAGGCGCGTGCTTTAAAGCAACTTCAAGATGTAGCCTTATTAGAGAGAGAAAGTGATTTAAGTCGGCCACGACCGACTCGAATCGAAGGGTATGATATTTCTCATTTTGCTGGACAGGAAACTTATGCCTCGATGGTTGTTTTTGAAAACGGTCTTGCCGCCAAAGACGAATATCGCCTTTTTAAAATAAAAGAAGCTCCAGCTGGCGATGATGAGCGGGCCTTATTAGAAACTCTAAGGCGGCGTCTAAAACATCAAGAATGGTTAGACCCCAGTTTAATTTTAATTGATGGCGGCCGTCCGCAAATTAGTTTTTTAACTCACCACCTAAAAACGCTTCATCAAAAAATTCCTGTTGTTGGCATTTCAAAAGCCGGTGGAGATAAATTAGTTTTTCCGGCTGGCAGTAGTGCCAGTTTTAAAGAGTATGCTCGTGAACTAAAACCACTTTTACTACAAGTTCGCGATGAAGCGCATCGTTTTGCTAATTATGGACGGAAGCGCTCATTTCGGTTATAATAAAGATGTTTATAAAATAAATAAAAAATATGAAAAGAGCTTCTGTTTTAATTTTGGCGATTGCAATTTTGACCTTAGGGGCAGTGGCAATCGTTGCCTTAGTTAACAAGGATAAAACAACTGAATATTTTACCGTTAGCGCCGAAGAAACTGTTTATGCGCCAGCTGACATTGCCAGCTTGGAAGTAGGCGTTAGAAGCGGTATTAAAAGTACCCCCCAAGAGGCGGCCAATGAGAGCAATAATAAGACTAATGACATCATTGAGGAATTAGCCAATTTAGGGGTAGAGGAGAAAGATATTAAAACTTCAAATTATCGCTTGAGTCCAGAATACAACTGGACAGAAAGCCGCGGCCAACAGTTAGTTGGTTATGAGGTCACTCAAAGTTTAACAATTAAAATTAGAGATTTAGAAAAAATTAGTTCAGTAATCTCTCAAACAACAGAGAAGGGGGCCAATCAGGTTGGTAATATTTCTTTTACGATTGATGATGACGAATCTTTAAAATCGGAAGCACGAGCGGCGGCAATCACTAAAGCTCAAAATAAGGCAAAAGAAATTGCTGCTCAATCCGGCTTAAAACTTGGACGCTTGTTAAATGTTGAGGAAGGTTATTCTTCGCAAATTATTACCCCCTCATATAATAAAATGATGGACTTAGCGGGAGGATCAGAATCAGTTAGCGCTCCTAATATTCAAACTGGTGAAAATGAAGTAAGTGTCTCTGTAATTCTAACCTATAAAGTAAAATAAATTTAAGCAGCGGGGAGGGGGGGGCTTACCCCCCCCGCTATTGACAGTTTCTTTATCTTAGTTTAAGATTAAAACAATTAAATCAGCCCGAGACCGTCAGCAATCATAAGTCTTACGGTAGGCGACAAGTAACGATTTTTTCGTATTGCGCCACGGCTGATCAAGTCGTGTTTTTTATTAAAATTATTATATGCCCAAAAGTAAGATTCAAAAACAAGAAATTCTGCGCACTTTAGATGAGCAAATGAAGCGTTCAAAATCGGTAATTTTTACTGGCTTTAATGCTTTAGGAGTAAGTGATAATGAAGCTTTGCGTGCTCAATTGCGAGCTGTCGGCGGAGAATATTATGTTCCTAAAAAGACCTTATTAAAAAAGGTTTTAAAAGATGGTGGTCTCGATGCTTCTCAGGAAGAAATGTTGACGGGAAAGGTCGCGGCAATTTTTTCTTATGATGATGAGGTTGCTGCCGCTAAGGCTGTTAAAGATTTTAGCAAAGGCAAGGAGGAAAAGATTTTCTTTTTAGGCGGAGTGATGGATGGTCGCCTATTATCAAAAGAGGAGGCAATTAACTTAGCTAATATTCCTGGTAAACAGGAACTTTATGCAAAGTTGCTTGGGTCTATCAATGCCCCGGTTTCCGGTTTTGTTAATGTTCTGGCCGGTAATTTGCGCGGCTTAGTTAACGTCTTAAAGGCGCTTAGCGAAAAGACTGCTTAAAGATATTATTATTTAATTTAAAATAAAAACTAAATTATAAAATTATGGAAGACGAAAAAAAAGAGGTTGTCGTTCCTGAAAAATTTCAGGATTTAGTCAGCCAAATTGAAAAATTAAGTGTTCTTGACCTCGCGGAATTGGTCAAAGTGTTAGAAGAGAAATTCGGTGTTTCTGCCGCCGCCCCAGCAATGATGATGGCCGCAGGCCCTGCAGCTGGAGCTGCTGAAGCAGAAGTAAAAGACAGTTTTGACATTGAGTTAACTGATGCTGGCGCTAATAAAATTGCTGTCATTAAAGCAGTTCGAGCGGTGACTGAATTAGGCTTAAAGGAGGCAAAAGATTTAGTTGATGGTGCTCCAAAAGTTGTAAAAGAAGGCGTCAAAAAAGAAGAGGCTGAAAAGATTAAGAAAGAATTAGAAGAAGCTGGGGCTAAAGTTACTTTAAAATAAGCTCTTAGTTACTACAAAAAAGCCCGCTTAATAGCGGGCTTTTTTTGTTCAATTTAAGCTTAAGAAGAAAATTTAAAAACTTTATTGCCGGAGAGGATAAAAATCGTTTTCCTATCTTCTGTTAGAGTAAAGTCGTTAATTGGAATATCAAACAAATATTGCTTTTCTAAACCACCACCTTTATTTAAAACGAGTAAGCGTTGATTGCGGCTATCTAATAGATAATTATTTCCACTTGGGTCTTCGTCGGTCATTAAGCGGTTGCCATAAATAGGTGGCTCAATAGCTAGGCTTTTATAATCTTGTTTTTGGCCAGAGTAATAGTGCATTAAATCGCCATTTTCTTGAGCAATATAAATATCACCATCAATACCAAGATCACTAGCGTCACTAAAATTATTTTCTCCTTGAGCCCAGTTTGTCCGAGAAACAAAATTATTGCCACTACGGTTATAGCGGAAGATCTGATTGGCGTCCTTATCTAAAACATACAAACGGTCAGCATAGAAAGCAATTGGACTGCCAGGGGAAACCTCTTGATTAACATTCATTATTGAAGCTTCGCCTTCTTTTAGAGAGATAATTTCTTCACTCCCGGCTAAATAGAAAACTGTTTCTTTGTAAACAATTGGCCGTGATAGGGAAGCGCTAGTTGGTAAAGATAGAGACCCGATTTGAAGATTGTCTAAATTGAGAGTGTAAAGATTAGCTTGATTTTTATCGGCGACATAAAGATTGCCAGCAACGACCGCGATGCTGCTAGCTTGAGCATTAGCTTCAACACTAATAACGTTAAAAATTTCTTCAGGTTCTTCGATGCGAACTATTTTTTGTATTCGGTCATTTTCAGTTAAGAGTTCTTTGTGTAGGGAATTTTTCTCGTTAATTTTTTCCTCAGAATAAGGGGTGGTTTGCTCTAATTGACTTAAAGCTTGATTTAGAACGCCAAGAGCTGCTGAAATATTATCAACTGCTGCATATCGAAAAATATCTCCTTGCTTTTCTTTAATTTGTGTAGCAACGGCTGCGAATTTTTCATCAGCTTCTCGACGCTGATTATTTTGCCGTGTGACCACCAAGGAAATACTCAAAATAATTACTAAAATTAAACCAGAGCCGGCCATTAATTTGTGTTGACGACTTAAAGAGCGGAGCCAGGACTCAAGAGCACTAAAAATATTGGTCCAAAAACTGGGAGTAAAAATAATTAGTAGACGCTTAAAGAAGCCTTTTATTTTTTTTCTATTTAATTGGGGCGATTTTTTAAAAGAAACTTTACTTTTTATTAAGAAGGAGTCGCGGAGTGGTAAATTTAGGTGACTTTTTTCTTTAGCGCTTGGAGTAATAGCTGTGCCATCCTCTTGATAAGTGAGGATTGATTTTTTTTCTTTGTTTGGTGATTTAAAACGATTAAGGGTATTTTTAAATGAACGTGTTAGGTTCTTGAAATTAATTACTCCAGCCGAAGCAAGCATTTTTTCAGTTTTTTGTTCGGTGTAATTAAGGTGAGAAATTGAAGATTGGGCTTTTTTAGTGTTTGTTTGTTGAGGGGGCAAATTATCAGCTAAGTGTCTGGCTGGCCGAGTTTCATCGTCATAATTAAAATCATCTACTGAGTTTCCACCAATATTACTCTTTATAATAATACCTAAAAAGGGAACAAAAGAATTAACACTTTTTAAGAAATTTTTAATTTGTTCAGCAGCGACCATGGGGGGCAGCTTGGTAATAATGTTGGCCATTTCTCCGTGTGACAGATATTCCGGCAAGGCTTCATTTGTGAATAAAAAATAAGAATATGGAGGGATTTCACCGTTTATAACTGAGGAAAAAATTTTGGTCACAGGTGGGTCAAGAGGTTCACCATCTTCATCAAGCTCGAGTTTGCTATTAACAGCGCCACCGTCTTTAGCGGTCATTTCTACATTTAAAATTTCATAATCCCCCTGACGACGATAAATTAAAAAAGCTTTATTTCGCCCGTAGGTGGAAAAATATAGCTTATTATTATAAATAACTCCTAAAGTAAAGTTGCTTGTTTCCGGATTAAGGCGAAGACGTTCTTCTTCTAAAAAATCAATTAAGGCCTGATTGACTTTAGCAAGAACACTTTCAAAGATGTCTTCCACCTCTAAATCATCGAGCTTTTCGCGAAGTAAAAGCTTTTCATCGCCATAATAATTATACTCAAAAACATTAGCGAGAAAGCTAATTATTTTTTGGGACTCGCTTTTACGAGCGGTCATTTCGGCTACTACAAAAATTTTACCAGCCAGGCGCTCTTTGTGAGAATCCGGCTGAGAAACATAAGCTTCCCCAGCGTAATCATCACTGCGGCCGGAGTTTAAAATAACCGAAGCAATTTTATTAGACATAAGCTCAAAAATCGAGGCAGTTTTATCTGGTTTTTTTAGCGTATTTTATCGTTTTTTGTTTGACTCCTCGTTGCCAATATTATACTATAAAATCATAAATAGATAAAGTTATGTTGAATAAAATAATTGGTTCTGAGGCTCGAGTAAAAATATTGAACGCTTTTTTAATTGAACCAGATAAACAGCATTATTTGCGTCAGCTGGCTCGCGATCTTGACCTGCAAGTTAACTCTGTTCGTCGTGAGCTTAATAACCTTGAAGAATTGGGCTTAATTGAAGTTGCCGACAAAGAGACAAGTGCCAAAGAAAAAAAGTACTATGCAGTTAATGCTAATTTTTTACTTTTTAATGAACTTCGGGCTTTATTTTTAAAGGCTCAATTAAGCGGTATTAGTAAATTTATTGCTGATGTGCAAAAAATTTGTACGCCGCAACTTTTTATTCTGAGTGGTTTTTTTGTTAATAGTCCTGAAAACATCACCGACCTATTAATTGTTGGCGATTTAAAAAAAGACTTATTTTTAAAACGTTTACGCTCATTTGAACAGGAACTAGGTCGTGAAATTAATTACACTTTAATGACCGAAGCGGAGTATTCTTATCGACTCGAATTGGGAGATATTTTCTTAAATAATATTTTAAGTTCTAAAAAAACGGTTTTTTGCGATCACCTAACTAAAGCGACGAAATAATTAGCTTTTATGAAAAAAGGTCTTAAAAATACGGGCAGAATAATAGTGATTTTAATTTTAGCTTTTTTGGCAATTCTGATTTTTTTTGCTCTTTCGCTCTCTAATAAATTGGGCGCTTCTCAAGATTTTTATCGCAATTTAACTAAAGGAAAAAACAATTTAGAAACAGCTTTTAACTTAGTCCAAGGGGGGAGCTATCTCGATGCTAAACTAGAGTCGGATTTGGCAACACTTGCCTTCAAAGAGGCCTTAGCTAATCTTGAAGATATAAAGAACAATAAGGTGGCTGCTAATTTTGCTCCGGTCTCGGTTTCCTTGGATGATCTTGAATATTTAACCAAAACAGTGGAAATTTTAAGCCGCTCTTTTAGTCAAGCTAGTCTTCTTTTAGAAAATTTATCACAAAGTTCTCTGGCTACTCACAGTTTTGGCGACTTAGCGGAAAGCGAAAAACAGGAAACGCTAGCACTTTTATATCAGGCCGCTCCAGAACTAAAGGGTTTGAAAGCTAATTTAGGTTTAGCCCTTTTAAACCTTGATCAAATTCATCGGGTTGGGATTTTGCTCCCCTTTGAAGCGCAGATAAGTGATTTAAAGGAAAAATTAAATACGGCTAATAATCTTCTAACAACTCTTTCGCCCTTAGCCCAAATGCTTCCCGGCTTAGCCGGTTATCCAGAGGAAAGTGTTTTCCTTTTGGTTCTACAAAATAACGATGAATTGCGGCCGAGCGGTGGCTTTATTGGTACTTATGGCTTAATAAAAGTAAAAAACGGATCTTTAGGGGAGATTATTACCGAAGATGTCTATCATCTAGATATGCCCTGTATTGATAAACTGTTTGAGACCCCGCCAGAGCCAGTGGCTAAGTATATGAAAGTTAAATATTGGTGGTTAAGAGACGCTAACTGGTCTCCTGATTGGCCGACTGCTGCTAGACAGGTTCAGAAAATGTATTTGAATGAGAGTGCTTGCACTGGTCCGACAGCAAATCAGCCGGTGGCGGTTTTGGCGATTAACCCAGGCTTAATTTCTCGTTTATTAGATTTTGTTGGACCAATTACGGTTGGTGAAGATGTTTATACTAGTGAAAATTTTCAGTCACTCTTACAATATAATGTAGAAATCGCTTACGCCGAGCAAGAAATTAGCTCTTGGGATCGTAAAGAAATTATTAATGAAATTGTTTCTGAGCTAAAGGAGCGCCTTTTTACTATTCCCTTAAGCCGTTTTTCAGAAGTTTTAGAAATTATGGATGAGGCTAAGGTACGCCGAGATTTACAAATTTATTTCAATGATGCTAATTATCAAAATCTAATTAGCGGTTTAGGTTGGGGCGGGGAAATAAAAAAACCTAGTCATGATTATTTAATGGTTATTGATGCCAATCTGGCTGCTTATAAAACTGACGCGGTGATGCGGAAAAATATTAATTATCAAATTAGCGGTGATCAGCGTTTAGTAGCGACGATTAAACTAGATTATCACCATGAAGGCGGTTTTGATTGGCGGACAACTCGTTATCGCAGCTATACTCGTATTTTGGCGCCAAGGGGCAGTGAATTGATAGACCACAGTGGTTTAACTGATTTCTCCGTTACTACAGACGAGGCTCTTGATAAGACAGTTTTTGGTTTTTTCTGGAGTATTGAACCGGGGACAAAAAAAGAGATAAGTTTAAGTTATTATTTACCAGAAAAAATTAATTCGATTAACTATGAACTCTATTTTCAGAAACAATCAGGCAGTCGTTTAAATAATTTTTCTTATCAAAACGAAACTCTCAAAAAATATTGGTCCGGAACTCTAGACCGAGATAAACTTTTTAAATAAAAAAAAGCTCGCCAATTGGCGAGCTTTTTTTTGTTTACTTAAATTTTATTGCCTAATCTCAAAGCTAGTACTATAAGTTAGATTAGAATCTTGGCCGCTAACTTTTATATCGGTGAGGCGATTGCTTAAAGTGGGGACAGTCAAGGTAGTGCTAAAACGGCCGTTACTATCAGCGTTAATAAGACTGTTCTCATTGGCAAACTTAATTATTAATTCTTCATTAGGGAAGAAGCCGGTTCCACGCAAATTGAATTTAGCCCCTGAGCTGGCTGAGTAAGATTCAGAGTTAAGAGACAGAGCTTCTTTAGCTTTTGGGTTTTCAGCAACCTCACTTGCATTGATGGCCGCAATTTTTTCTAAAGTAGAGTTTAAAACAACAATTCCACCACCATTAAAGACAATTAAGCGTTCCTGACCACCAACATTAAGATATTTTAAACCCATTCCCCAGCCGTTACGGTTTAGATTGCCAGCGCTAATTTTTAAGCCATCTCTAAAATT